>OIXS01000685.1_pt1 | contig 19827 bp, 20 predicted proteins | sample 1587841 | NCBI WGS metagenome assembly OIXS01 (sample SAMN03283254) | human gut metagenome | biome: human-associated habitat; material: feces | host: Homo sapiens | place: USA | collected 2013
GCTCCTTCACCCTGAAGCTGGCCGCCGATGCAGACCATCACACCAGCCTGACCTATGATCCCCACACCTCCGAGCTGACGCTGGATCGCAGCCATGCCGGTTCCCGTGCCGACATCGTGCATACCCGCAGCTGCAAGGTTCGCAGCCAGAACGGTGCGCTCAAGCTCCGCATCCTGCTGGATAAAAACAGCATCGAAGTTTTTGTCAATGACGGTGAGCAGACCATGACGGCATGGATCTACACCCCGCAGTCTGCCGATGGCATCACCTTTGCCGCCGACAGCAAGGCGGTCATCACCGCCGAGCAGTTTGAACTGGACCTGTAAAACCTGATATTCCCTTCATTTCTCCTTCATCAACACAGCCCCGCTCTGGATTCCTTCACCAGAGCGGGGCTGTTGTTGGTTCTATAAATCTGTTCTTTGATGCAGCCCTTCGTAAGCCCACATCCATCTACCGTCCCCTCAATTTCTCCACCAAACCGGAACAACACTCTTTTTGCACTGCACAAATCATAGCATCATTTGGCGTAAAATTGGCGTATGACGTGAAAATCGCTGGAAATCATTGCAAACAAAAAGCCCGAAACTTCTCGGTTTATCAAGAAGTTTCAGGCTTTGCTTAAATTGGAAATTACTGTTCAATCGGCTTCATGGTGGGGATACTTTCCGGAACCGATTTACAACGCTTCGTGATGCTTCACAATCGCGTTTTTACTTGCATTCCCGGTATTCATAATCCTTCGTGATTCGCCGTCACCCTCGTGGTTTTGCTGTCAATTTGCTGTCCTTGGAAGAATTTTGCGGTCAGACAAAACGCTCAGTAAGAGCCCTTCTTTGCCATCAAAAAATATCCAGTGTAGCAGCCAAACGCTCAAATGATTCCTGTTTTTTCTCCTCAGTCGCTTCGGCATAAATGTCCATCGTGGTCTGAATGTCCTTATGCCCCATGACCGATTGGATGACCTTCAGGTTGGTCTCTTTTTCGCAAAGCCTTGTGCAGAACGTGTGCCGCAGATGATGTGCCGAAAAGTCCGGCAGCAGAACCGCTTCGCGATGCTGCTTCTTTGCTTCTACTTCCTCGCCCGCATTGTAGTCTGCAATAATGCGTTTAATGGCACGGTTCACAGACTGCGGATTCGGAACATTGCCAAAGCGGTTGCAGAAGATGAATCCCGTCATACCATCAATCTCCACATCGTTCCAGCCGGATTCTTTCTGTTCCTCATGCAGCATTTCAAAGGCATCCTTTACGGTATCAAACATAGGGATCGTCCGAACGCCTGCTTCCGTTTTAGGCTTTGAGATGTGCAGAACCGAATTGCGACTTTCGCCCACCGGGTAATAGACCAGACTGTGATTGATGCTGATAGTGCGCCGCTCATAGTCCAAATCATCCCAGCGCAAGCCCAACGCTTCACCAATGCGGCAGCCTGTTCCCAGCAGTACCGTGAACAACGGCCACCAGTGGCAGAAGACCGGGTGATTGGCGATATGTTCCATGAACGCCCGCTGCTGCGGAATCGTCAGGGCATGACGCACACCAGTGGTCTGCTCGGAACTTTTCTTGATTTCTGCCATCACACCATCTGTGGGATTCTTGCGGACGATCTCATCCCGAACCGCCAGCTGAAAGGTGGGATGTAGCAGCGTATGAACGCTTTCGAGCGTGTTCGTCTGCAAGCCCTGCTTATCCAACAGGTAATTGTAGAACTGCAGCACATCCGAATACCGAATCTCTGCAATTTTCTTCTTGCCGAAGGTATCGCGGATGAAGCGGTCATACATATAAAGATAGTTGCTCCGGGTGGTCTGGCGTAGATTCGTTTTCAGGCTCATATAACGGTCAAACACAAAGTTGACCGTTGCTTTGCCTGCAACGTAAATATCCAGACCGTCCATCTGGTCTTTGGTGAGCCGTGCTTCCTTCTCCCGAAGGGTCACAAGATCATTTGCGTAGATGTATTTGCGCCGTCCCAGCGGGTCCGTGTAAGAATACGCATACCGCTTATCGGAGCTGCGCTGCATCTCGCCTTTTCGCAGGGTACGCCCCCGCAAGTCTTTTCGTGTTGTTGCCATATCAATTCTCCTTCCCGAAAGAAGAAGGGCTTGATACTATTTAAGGTCGGACAAAACTTTGTCCAGCCCCTGCAAGACAACTTCTGTTACAGTCAGTTGATGTTGTTCGGCATAATTGCAGATACGCTCATACAGGGCATCCTCCACCCGAATGCTCAAGGTTTTCTTTTTTGCATTTTCGGATTTTGGTCGTCCCATCTTTGCCATAGCTGCTCTCATACCTCCACAGCACCAGTATACTTTCCGTGTGACAGGAAGTCAAGCTGCAAAAAGCCCTTCTTGAAAATTTTTACGAAAAATCGAAAGTTCGCACTCTGCTCATTGACATTCCGTCCTTGATTTGCTATTATAATGGTAACAACTCCCCCAGGCCTCTGCGCACAGCGTATGCACACTTGGGGGCGTTTTGCTTATAAAGGAGATTTTTCATGGCAGACAAGGACTTCAAAACGATAGACGAACAAATCGAGCTTCTGCGTTCACGCGGCCTTTCCATCGAAGATGAAGCCGAAGCAAAGGATTTTCTGCTGCGGAACAATTATTACCGTGTCAGCGGCTATTCTCTGACTCTCCGTAAGAATGATGTTTTTGCGAAGTCTGCCACATTCCAGAACATCGAGGACATTTACAATTTCGACCATGAGTTCCGTCATATCATCCTGCACCACATCGAAACCATTGAGGTACAGATGAAGTCTATCTATGCCTATGAATTTACAAAGGTATATGGGCCGCTGGGTTATCTGGATGCTGCAAATTTCTCCAATCAAGCAAAACATAAGGAAATCGTCGACAAAGCCAACCAGCAGAAGCGTCAGCGGCTGGCCCACGAAGCCTACTTAAAGCACTTCATCAACGACCTGCACCAAGAGATTCCGCTCTGGGCCTACGTTGATTTGCTGACGATCTCCGACATTTCTTTCCTGTATTCCATTTCCGAACGTCCGCTCAAAGAAACAATTGCCCATCGGTTCGGGCTTACCATGAATCGCGGCCCGGAAATTCTGGGGCAGTATATGCACAGTATGACGATCATCCGCAATCTTTGCGCACACGGAAGCCGCATTTACAATCGTCTCTTTGAGCAAAAGCCTTCCCTTAACAAAAAAGAACAGGCGTTGCTGATCCGCCGGGAAAATGGCACAATGGATAATTCCCATTTCTTCGGGTTCTTCGTCATCATGCGAAGGCTTCTGCCTACTGAGAACTTTGCGGAAATGAAGGAAGCCGTCATTGCTCTGACGGAAAAATATCCGTTTGTGCGAATGGATTATTACGGCTTCCGGGATGACTGGAAAGAAAAGCTCTGATTTTGCATAGAATAAAGGTGTCTTCTCCCACGAGCTGCTCTGCAGCGCAACACTGTGGGCGGTCTGAGGCCGGGGGATTTTCCTCCGGCCTATTTTTATGCAATGCGAAAGGATTCCAGATACCGCTCGAAAATCTCGCAGTTGACCAACGCCACCTTGTCGATCTTATAAACGGCTTTGGCTTCCTTCGCTAATTCCTGAAACTTTGTCAGGCCAAGGCTGTATTTTTCAGCACCTTCCTGATAGCGGACAAATTTTTTCGCGTTCATTTTTGTTTTTTCAACGTCCTTTCGGGCGTAACCCATAAGCAAAACCTCCATGTTTTTTGATGTAAATTCAAAATCGCCTGCTCACTCTGCGCATCCTGCACTTTTTGCGCACTGTGAGCAGGCTGAGCAGGGCTTTTTCAAGTTGATTCGTATTTTTTAATCCCACGGACTTGGAACATCAATGGGTAAAAACAGGTCAACGTCTACATTGTGAAAGCCCCGATTTGTGCCGATGCACTTATCGTCATAAACGATGCCCAGACTTTTCTGGTTGTCTTTCAGATGGTGGATAAAGGTTGATGCTGCCAGCGGCTTTTCCAGATTGTCCAGACACCAGCGTTCATAGACTTTATAGAAATCCGTGGATTTGCACTTGGCCCCCTGCCGAATTTCAAAATAGCCCTCGGATTTGAGAAAGCCCAGAATGTTGTTGCTCTGCTCCATCGCTTCTTTCAGATTCGCGGCGGTGCGTTCGCTGATGGTAAATTGGTAATTGTTTTGAATCAGCCGATGCAGCCCCTCCATTGCCCAAAGCAGGATACCCTCTTTTTCACCCCGCATCTTGTCAATGAGGAAAGGATCATCCACCCGGCCAACAGGTTTTTCCTTAGTGGTGAGCAACAGCTGGCGGCGATAGAAACCGTTAGACTTGTCATAAAGAGCGTGTAGACTGCCATTCCCGAAGCAGGCAAACCGAACATACAATGTTCCCTGTACACTCTGCTGGCCCTTGCGCTCAATGTCGATTTTATCTTCCAGTGTAACAAGGGTCTTGATGTTGTTGGTCTGCGGCAGGGCCTCGGTTTTCATGTCATCGTCCACTAGAAGCAGCTTGTACTCCAAGTCTGCACGGGCAAAGCGGTTGGTTTCTACCTTTTGCAGACTGCCTGTGTACATACTGTTGCCGAACAATTCTCGCAGGATCAGCCCGATTCTGGATTTTCCCTCACCGCCCTTGCCGACCATCAGCAGCATTTTCTGCGCTTTGGTAACAGGCAGCAGGCAATAGCCAATGTATTCTTGTAAGGCCGGAATATCTTCTTCGTATAGCAGTTCGTTCAAGAATTGCAGCCAGCGTGTCGGTGCTGGTGCTTCTGGCACATAGGCGATGGGCAGTCGGTTCATGCAGTATTCTTTTTCAGGAGTAAAGTGACCGTCTGCAAAATATGTACCATTTCGGACATGGATGCGGTCTGTCTGAATCTCCGGCGGCTCGGATGCGCAGGCCAACTTGATGGCCTGCATGATATGTTCAATGCGCCGCGCTACGCTGGTGGTTACATAATAGCGAATCTGCTCATAGATTTCCTTTTTCAGTGGGGCTTCATCCTCTACCATGCCATCCACCGTGAACAGCCTGCCTTGAAAGCAGCGCATGGGGTGCAGGCTCAAAAAGTAATCTGCGAACAATGGTTCAATGATTTTCCCGTTGTCACCCACCCAGTTTCGGGCAGGTGCACTATGTTGCTGCTTCGGTTTCTTTGTATCGTTCGATTGCTTTTCCAAGGGCGGTCACTTCCTTTCCGTTGAGTAGTAGTTGTTTTTCATGCGAGCTTCCCTGCAAAAGAATATCCAGCAGATATTGTACACGTTCTGCATATGGCAGGAACGAATATCGAAAACATTCATAGTGTAAGCAGTACAAGTGTCAGATTGGCTATTCCTGCTCTTTAATACCTCATAGTGTCCATTCAGCCCAATATTCGCTTGTGCAATTTGACATTCAGCTAAAAGGATTTTTTCGCAATCCAGTTGGAGCAAGTCAGTTGTGCAGTCAACAAGATGAATGTTAACGCCAAATACCTGAAATGAATGAAGTTTCATTGGCATATTGTGAAATGCAAAAAAGCAAATCTCATCAGTTAAACTGTAGTTGCTCACGCATACTGATAGATTATCACTTCCTATTGTGAAGCAACAGCTGACGATTGTGCAAGTATCTACAGAAGGAAAAATTTTCTTTATCATATCATCACAGATAGATAAAAAACTATCCTTGTAGACAAACTCATTATCAACACTCTGCCCATTATTAAGTTCCAGCTTGATTTTCACAACTGTTTGCATCCAAAAATCTCCTTTAGTGGATTCTTAAATAATACTATGCGCCATTAGATAACGGCTGGTCTTATACTGCCAATTATCGTGATGAATAATTCTTTCCGTGGCGTACTGCAATAGTTCATTGTACAAGCTGTGCCGCAGTTCCGTATTATTCATGCGTTTAAGATATTTCTTGACAAATTTTTCAAAAATATCTTTGCGATAAATATATAACGGCCCCATGGTTTTCGTAGTAAACTCAATAATGCTATACATTTCAAATTCGATTACAAGGCATTCGCTTGCAGATACACGATAAGCATCTGTACTATATGGAACATATTGGCTCCAGAATTGCAGACGTTCATCATTGCTGTTTTTGGAGAAGCTCTCTCGAATCAGAATATAATTCAGCCAGCGGTGATACTTGAGTTCCTGCTCAGGCGTGAAACCGGAAAAGAAATTCTTATACTTTAGCGTTCCGGCATCGCTGGTATAGGTATTGCGGAGATAGGTACCGCACTGGTAGTATCTCTGGAAATCCTCAACGTTCAGCTCTGTCAAGATGTTCTTCAGGAACAGCTTTATAGAATCCGGAGCATACTTCCTCAAAGTAGGCAGCATATCTCGATCAGAAATTTCAAGATACCCAGTTCGATCACAGAAGGTAAGGTATTCCTGAATACACTGTTGGCCTAAATTGCTATCTGGAAAAATCATCAACGATTTTAGTCTTTCTGGAAAGGGAATCCGTTGGATTTTTTGCAAGCGCATACACTCTCTGCCGACTGCATAGGGGATATTTTTACTGGGAAACCACTGCAGCATAGTGGTATTTTCAAGTTTGGTGTTGGAAACAATTTTCTTTACCAGTTCAGGCTTGTCCTGTACGATGCGATAAAGAAGATAGCATAGATCCTGATTCGTGAAATAATCCTGCCAGAGAATAAAGAGCGACCGTGCAATTTCTTCATTTGCGCGCAGAAATAGAATCCTTGTCAAGTTGAGGAGGGGAAGGTGCAGAGAATTGGCTGGTACATAATTGGCAAGAAGCCGTACTTTTCGAATCGGAATTGTGATGGCCTCTCCATCTACATCTTCTTTGGGTAGTTTAGCCCACTGGCGCACTTCGTCTAAGAAGCCATTATCAAGCTGATAGTTTCTAATTTCAGAACTTGTGGGATGCTCTTTCCGCACTTGTGCAGCAATAGCCGGAAGTTTAGAAGGCTTATAGCTTGTTTTCATTTTGTTTCCTCAAGCATTTCGGCAATCTGGTTCATCATTTCCTCATCCTTTAAGCGGAATTTAATTTCCACACGGCGGGATGCCTGCATATCAACTGTTCCATCTGCTGCATAAATAGGCGCACTCCACGAGCGTCCATTTGCGGTCAGCAAAACGCGCAGCTCTTCCAACTGACTGTCCGAAAGAAAATGGTTATTTTCATCCAGACAGTAGGACACGACGGCAAATGCACGGTTCTGCGACAATTGAAGGTTGTACATATAACCGCCATCTGTGTCGGTATGTCCCTCAATGATAATTTCAGCGACATACGGTGAAAAGTCCTTGCCCAGCAGAACAGAAAAGTATTTCGGCAAAAACTCTGCCAGAAAAGTCTTGCCGGAATCCTGAAGTTTATCATCGTTGTAGCCAAAGAGCAGCGTTGAATCAAAAGTGATTGCACCAGACTGTGCATCTACCTTGACGGAAAGGTCGTTACCAGAGAACTCTTTGCTCAGGGCATCAATCAGATCTCCACGAACACCCACAATCGTATCAATTTGCGACTGCTGATTCAGAATAATCTGTTCTTTTTCTTCCAGCTCGGCCTGTTTCGCTTCATAGGTTGCGCGGGTTTCCAGCAGGGTACAGGACAGGATCAGAATAAAGACCAGCAGCAGTGCCGCCATCATGTCAGAGTAGGAAAGCCAGAAATTCAGCTTTTCGCCGTTTTTATTTCGTTTGGTATAGCGTCTCATTGACGATTCCCTTCTTCATCAGCCACAGCAGGAGCCTTTTGCTCAACCAGTGCGGTCAACTTTTCCATTGCATCCAGATAACTCTGAGTCTGGCTGGTCAGTTTAGCGAGAACCGCTTCATACTGCTTCGTAGATTCACGGATAACGTGCGGCAGGGCCTCAGTAGTATCGCGCACATCTGCAATGGTGCCGCTCAAGTGCTGCGAAATATCGGTCAGGCTGCTGTCGAACGACGTAAAGGTGCGATCAAGTACATCATCCAGATTCTTATCCAGCAGCTTTGCCGCGTTCTCCATGCCAGCAGTCGCAGACTGAATTTCGCTTGTAGTCTGACCTGCAAAATTGGACAGACCAGACACCTCTTTATCCACAGCTTCCACCAATTTTTTGTGCTCTTGTTGTACAAAGTCGGAGAAGTCATTGGTAGCCTGCATCAAAGCATCCGACTGTGCCTGTGTTGCCTTGATTGCTTCCTCAATCTGCTGCTTGCTATTTTGCATCACATTATTTGCAGCCTCAGAAATCACGGACATCTGCTCAGAGGATGCCTTTGTCAGTTCCATCAGCTGTTTGTGGTTTTCTTCGCTCAGTTGGGCGGCAGTGTTGGACAGCAACTGCATTTCGCTTTCAGCAGTCTGTGCCAGCGTTTCCATCTGCGAATGGCTAGCCTCTGTCAAAACCTTTGTAGATGCGGCCAGAGCGTCCATATCTTGCTTGGCAGCATCCACAATACCACTGATCTGGTCTTTGCAGTGGTCCGACAGCATATCAACGGCCTGCTGTGCAGCATCTGCTTCTTTTTTCACGTTGTCTGCCAAATCAGCAACACGGCTTTCGCTTTCCACCAATTTATCCAAATAATTGGCTTGCCGTTCGCTGATTTCATTGCTGTTTGTAATCTGCTGCTGAATGAGTTCTGCTTCAGAATGGAGTTTTTCCTGATACTCCTTCAGAAGCGTGACAAAACCGTTCATTTCTTCAACAGTCTGATGGGAAACGGCATTGACTTTTTCAATTTCGTTCGATGTATCGCAAATGCTATCCACAATTTTTTGCATTTGCTCGGTGGACGCTTTCTGCCATTCGCAAGTTTTCTGAATCGTTGCGGCCAGTTCATCAAACTGCCCACGCAGGGATTCGTTCATGCAGCGAATAAATTCCTGCACGACCTGATTCAGGCCATCTTTCTGCTGCTGGCTTGCAATTTCGCTGAACTCTTTAACAGTAGACTTCATTTCATCGAAAATTGGAACCAGCTCGGTACGCATGGTATTAGCGATAGAGGTGCTGACAGCTTCCGAAACGACGGTAGCAAAGTTTTTCATCAACTCGGTCTGCTGCTGTTGGTAACCCAAAAGCTGGTTTTCGGCATTACTGGAAGAGCCATCTAGATTCTTGTCATGGAATGCAGTTACAAAATCTTCAAGGCTTTGATTTGTGCTGTCGACGTACTTTTTATAGATATGTGAAAACGCAAGAGATAGTAGCACACCAACAATACTTGTCAAAAAAGCTGTACTCATGCCACCAAGAAGGTGGGTGATACTAACCATAACAGCATCTGTAGTGGATGTGTCAAATCCACCAACACCGAGAACTAAGCCAACAAAGGTTCCTAAAATTCCAAGGCCAGTCATAGTTCCGGGAACCAATTCACAGAATCCGGTGTGTCCTAATTCGTCTAAGAATTCCCCGTTAAAGAAATCTGTAATATCGACAAAAGGAGCCGCAAAACTAGTGCTTTTGGTTCGCTGATACGCAGCTCGATACTCTTCAAGTTTGGCGTTTAATTTATCAGACTGAAATAATTTGTTTTGCTCACTAGTCGTTCCGTCAAGATACTCCTGTAAATCAATAACAGCCTGGGCATCGGTTTTAATTCTTTTCCCTATTAATGCAAAGTCCTTCTGATATTTTGATAGATTGACAATATGGTAGAATCCACATCCAACAAAAAACGCCATGAGTGCATAAATTATAATTGACACCAACAGGTTTAGATTCATAGTGGTCTGGCTCCTTTATAAATTCAATTCAATTTCAGCGGTTTCTATCGCGGTGCCATTTTTACAGACACACCGGATTTTATATTTAATTGTCTTTCCACCCTGAGCGGTAGCATCCAGATACATGGTCTGCTCCACAGGAAGCTCCGCAAGAGTTGTCCATCCATAGATATCCGAGTATTTCTGGACAATATATTTTTCTGCTTCAAAAAGCATACTCCATTTGAATTGGAGGCCAGAAAAGGTAAACTGCAACTCTCGAATTTGAAATACAGGTGGCTTGCTTGGGGCAATCAGCTGAATATCTGCGGAATGTGCAATATCTTTTCCAGATTCATTCAATCCTCGGATTGCATAAGTATAGCAGCAGTTAGCTTCCACATCGTAATCCTGATACCGTGGAATAGGGAAAGAACCTTCCTTGATTTTGACAGGTTGCTCTGATTCTTTTGCCCGCCAGATTTCATAGCATTCGATTTCCGATTGTTTTTTCCATTGAAGCCGAATGCCCATGCGAATAGAATCCTGCGAAATTGATTCGATCTTGAGCAGATTTTCAGCTGGATTCTGTTGTGGCTTTATCGGAATTGCAGGTCGTGCAGTAGATTCAGCGGAATTTATGCGAGATTCTCTGCACTCGTCAGCATCATTAAGTGCACGATAAAGAATATCTGCATCAACGCTGTCTTGCCAATAATCAATAGCATTCTTAGCTGCGTTTTCCAGCATGGCATACTGGCTGACAAGACCTGTCGTGATTTTCAGCCTGTCATCTGTTGAAATCGGGTTGCCGCGTTGGATAGCTTCTAGTATTCCAAGCTCATAGGCTGCTTGCAATACGCGAAACTTCGGCAAATCATTCTTCAGAGCATCTTTTAGCAAACTTAATGTTCGGGTTTTATCTTTGAGTACCGCTGGACACTGTTTCAGATATCTTCCAAATTCGGTCATAATCTTTCCTCACAGACAACACAAAAAGGCCCACGCCACACCTGGCGAAGACCTTTTGACGAATCAATGTGGAATTTCTTGAGTTTCCTGCATTACTTCCGATTTTGCCGCATCCTGAATGGGAATCAAGTCTTTCGCATCGGAATCGGGTACAACTACATTCTCAGCCTGTATTGCAACATTCCCCAAGGTATCGCGTTCCAGTGCGTTCAGTCTGGCTTGCAGCGATTTCCATTCAGCCTGCGCCTTATAAAGAGCGACCTCCGATGCTTTTAGACCAGCTTCAGCATCTAGCAAACGTTCCATCAGTTTCTGAAGTTCCGCCCGGTTTCGCTCCATGTTGTTTTCGATATAGTTTTTCTTCTCGATGGCAGATTGATGGGTGCGCTCTGCCTTTTCTAATTGGGCTTTCAGCCGGATTTCTTCGCCGCACAGCCTAATTTTAGTGACTGAATCTTCAGAAAGATCCGTGCGAATAATGCCTGCAATGGAAACATCATCACCGCTGCCCCGTCTGGTGATTTTTGGCAAGTAGTCACGGACTTCATTGCTACCAATTTCTGTACCATGTTCTGCAAAGATAATGAAAATGTTGCGATACAGTTCATGCAATTCCATCTCAGAGGAATAGCTGTCATCAATGCCATCACTTCCGATAAAAATTGCAGCAGGGAAATCCTTTTGAATTATATAACGAAATTCTTCAATCGCATCACTGTCACAGATGCTGGTGGTGATATTCTGTTCACAAGCTTCATCCCATGGGATAGGCTCGCAAAGCGTCCCGTTTTCCAGCAATTCAACGCATTTTCCATCTCCAATATGGATGCCAAACCAACCCTCGTTGGTCATGCAGACTGCAATCAGGGTCGTTCCATAAGCCTTGGCATTATATTGCCCGGAAGCGTACCGTTGCTTATATTTCTCTGATACTTTTGCCAGTTCTTCCGGCTGGAATGGTTCACAGGCAACATCATTTTCTACCTGCGTATACCACCGAGCAAGAATATTTTTGGAAACTTGAATCAATTCGGTTTCAGAATCAGGAACAGTGGACAGATGATTTTCCCGCGCTTCCTGTACAAAGGCCTTGATAGCTGTCAAAGCCGCAGAAACCGCAAATTTACTGCCACGGTCTGTGCGAATATAGTTATCGCTGCCGTGACCGTCTGCCACAGCGATAATGCATACATCTTCAAAGTGGCACTCACCGGATGCATCCTGACAAACCTTGTTTGCTTTAATATGGTTATAGCCTTGTACAGAATGAGCGAACTGGTAATATTCAGCCATAATTTGACCTCCCACCGAGAATCAGCTTTTACCAGTTGCCCCAATCCTGATCCAGTGAAACATCAATGGCACCAGAGTCACCACCAGAAACAGGGCTGTTCTGAGAAGCATCCTGCTTAATCTCATTGACGGCATCCTGTGCAATTTTGGCACTATCATCCTCGGCACTGGAGGTCGTATCACCGGATTGCTTGCTGTGACTCTGGAACTCCGATGCGCGGACACTGACCTTGCGAATCAGAGCTTTCAGCGTGTGCTTATCATTGACCGTAATGACGGACTCAATCGTTCCGGTAAACTCGGCCAGAACCGCCTTATCTGCATCGTCACCGATGGCAATGGCAATTTTAATAGCGTGTTTGAACCAGTTGTTCAGCTTCAGCTGTTTTAGTTCCTTTTCCCAGTTGTCCGTGGGGCCGCCATCACTGAACAGCAGAATGACCGGAGCATACGCTCCTGTCTGGCTGTTCAAATACTCATTGCGAGAGAGTTTTTTATCCAGCTCCTTACAGGCTGCGCCCAAATCGGTCACGCCGCCTGCGTTCAGATCGTTCCAGATCACATCTCCAATAGCAATAGGGCCGCTCTGCGGAGTAATCCACGAACAACCACTGCTGAACTGCATGATGGCCACTTTGATTTCAGCATCATCGTTTGCTGCGCTGATCTCCGGCAAATCACTAGTAATGGCTTCTTCCATTGCGCTGTTGACGCTGCCGATTTTGCTTCCACACATACTGCCGGAGGTATCGACCACATAAAACAGCGTCATGACTTTTCGAGGGGCAGGTGCTACGTTATCCAACAGAGACAGTTTTCTTCACCTTTCTCTTTTACTTGATAATTCCAGAATCATTCGTTCCACCAAGGAAATGGATTTCAAATCCAGCGCGAACGGGTACAACTTGCTGTGGCGGCAGGGGACGCTGAGAACCATCTGGCAGATTTACGCTCCAAGTGCGCTGGCTGAGGTTTCGGAGGCCAAGTAGTTTCGGATCTTTCGGATTCTTCACTACTTCGGCTACCTGTGTGCGGATATCTTCCAGAGAGCTGTCCACTGTCCACAAACTGATTTTCAAGCCGGGGAAGATAGGCAAAATCTGATTTTTGATTTGCAGTGCATTTGTAATGGAAATCTTTTTGCTGCATTCCATGCAGGGAATATCGTGGCTGCCCTTGAATGTATAAAATGTTTCCTGACCGCAGTATGGGCAGCGGCCAATTTCCGTGCGCAGGCGGATAAAAATATCCATCCACTCTTTTTCCAGAATGCGTGGCTTTTGCTTCATCATCACATCATGACTGAATGCACGGATAAAAGCATCTTTTACATAGTCTGGATAAACGTTCCAGAACAGCCTCAGATTGTGGTCGGTTCCCGGAATCGGACGATTTTCCGAAGTGGTCGGGTCATAGACAAAAATTGGAGCACTGCCATAATATTTCTGCTCTAATTCTTTTGTCATACAAGGAGGTGTACTATAACGGCCTTCCAACGGGTGATTGATAAACAACAGCCGGAACAATACCACTGCCAGACTGAACCGGTCGCTGTTCTTGTCCGGGTCATTCTTACCCATAACAATTTCCGGAGCCATCCAGCGCTGCTTACCCATAATGCCAAGATTGGTTCCGAATGGACTGACATTATCATTATCGCAAATCAGCACATCGCCATTTTCCGGATTGATAAAGAAGTTGCCGTTGTTGATATCCTGATAACTGTATCCATTATTGTGCAGAGCACGGAAGGCTTCGATAATATTGATTGCTGCCGTACAGAGGGCGTAGAAACTTTTGAAACGCGCCTGTTTTTGCTTTCGGCCACCCACAAAAAAGTTGGTCAGTTCTTCGTAACCAGACGGGCGCACATCCATCAGATAGCCAAACTGGTCGTTATAAACTTTGGTAATGGCTTTTGGCCAGAGAAAAGCATCCGTTGGCGCACCATTGCTGATATTGTTTTCGAGGTTCTTATAGAAGTCATTTTCCTTTCCCTTGAAAACTCCCGGATGATACCATTTCAGAGCATAGGTTTTGCCGTTGTACGATACCTTGTAGACCGTGCCCTGACCACCAGAACCAAATTCATCCAGAACCTCAGCCTGTCCACCAGCTTGAATATCCAGCTTATCATGTACTTTTAGATTTCCCATATTGCAATACCCTTTCGATGATTTACGTCATAATTTGAAGCGTTTGTACTGCCAGATCCGCACGAGGCAGAATAAAGTTTATGACCTTTTGCCCAAATTGAAGCCCAATCGCATTGGAATAGGGATGAAATGCAGAAAGTGAACCAATGGTTTTTTCTAGGCCGCCTTTCTGCGAGGTGAAAATGATGCGCTTGTTGGTAATATAAAGGTATCCCGGTATGTAGTCGACCTTGGTTTCCGTTACCGGGATAGATTCGCTGCTGCCCATGTGGTATCGAACGCCCTTGAAAAAGACGCTTGGTATACTGGTACCGCCGGATTTTCGAACATTTCGAGTGGTGCTTGTCTCGACCATTTCGTAGCTCTTGTCTACAAAGCAGCATTTTTCGCCCTTTTTGAGCATCAAGTTAGGCACATTCAGTTCTGCCAGACTGCCGCTTTCAATCCGGGAGATTGCAGCAGAAGGAAGAACCGTCTGACTGGCAGAGAAAGTCGGCATGGGCTTCTGCTGTGGTTTGTTGAAGATACTCATAATCTTTTACCGATCTCCACTGCTTCTGATGCCAGAGCCGTCATAACCCCAACTGACAACACCATGTACTCCGCACCATCCACAGGAGAACAACCTGGAACCATTGTAGCAATTCAATTTTCCACAGGTGCCGCATATTACAAAGGTAGTTGCTGCGCAGTAAGGACATCCGGGGTAATCTTCTGTTGGCTCAATCGTACCAATAATTGTGGTTTCATCATAGCCTTCATGTTTTGCGGCTGATTCTTTGATAGGAAACGCCCATGTGTACTTCCAGTGCTTCTTGCCAGTCTTTTCAAAGCGGACACCGTAGGCTTTGTGGACTTTTCCGCATTTGCAAAGAGCAACTGTTGCTTCTATGCCATTCGTCATAACTTTTCCCTATTGCTCAATTGTACAGGTGTGGTTTGTGTGAATTTTATGTAACAATTATAATGCTTTTACAATAGAGCGTCAATGAGAATGCAAATATATTCCATTTTGCATTCAAAATATTTTGAAATTTATGCCTTTACATCAATTTATAGCGATAGTCTGTAAACATAAGAGGGGCAGATACCAAGTTATACGGTATCTGCCCCTCCGACATTATGCAAAGATCAATTTGGCCTTAATAACTTCCTCCGCTCGGTTCTGGATACTGTTCATCCTACGCACCCATTCCATTTGATTTGCGGCTTTCAGTTCTTCGTTCACACCCTCACGTTCAGCTATCTGCTGAGTAAGCAACTCCAACTGTTCCTCTGCCTGTGCATCAATGTCAGCCAGATAGCTGTTCAATCTGCCAGACAGCAGGAGGGCCTAATACCGTGCTGAATGATGTTCTTTAAGATACCGTTTGTACATTCTACCCCAACGACCAACAGGGCGAGAATCCTCTGCCAAAATCAAGGCAGGAAAGTAGTAATCTCCGACCAGCACATAGTCCAGCCCATTATTTTCATCATGCAATCTAGTGTTCGGCTTTTCCATTGCACACCTCAAATCTTTCTCTGCTGGCGCAGGTACTCTTCAAAAATGCTTCTCCGAATCAAAATCTTCCGGCCAATCTTATAGATAGCCCCACATTCATGTGCCATCCGGGTGACAGGTTTCAGTCCCAGCCCATAATAATCGCTTGCCATGCTGTAAGTCACGAACTCATGCCGCATAAAATCCATATCTTCATCGTCAATCTGGTCGGAGAACATCCACACACTGCCGCTCACTCGTCCTCGACCTCCTCCACGGTAATTTTTCTTGCAGGTTCATGGAAGCGTTCCAAATAGGCATCAAAAATCTCCCGGTTGATAAGTACCGTGCTGTCGAAGCGGTAGATTGCCCCGGCATCGCTGGCAAGCTCCAGCAGCTTCTTGTGAGAAAGGCTGTATACGATCTCTGCCTGCTGGTAACGCAGGAACTGGCGGCGCAGCTTGCGAAGCTGGTCAGGGATTTCTTTCATGGGTTTGATGGTCTTATAGTCGTTTTTCATAATCTTATCCTCCGTTTTTTGTGACTGTCTGACAGAAGTTGGCCGCAGGAGCAAACAAAAAGAGCACTTCTCAGATGATTCCAAGAAGTGCTCTTACAGCTTTGTTCAAGCCTTGTGCGTTTTGTCTGAAATCCGTCACGCTTCATAACGGGACGTGATTCTTCAGGATTTTGCTGTCAAATTGATGTCAAAACGGGGATGACACAGTTTTTGCAAGAAAATCAGAAGCCAAATCTTTCGTTTCTATGTTGATTTTTTTTGCAGTTCACTGGTCAATGGGCTTCATCGTGGGGAGCTTGACTGGTAGTGATTTATAGCTGTTTACAAGTGTTCATAAGCCTTTGTTTGTGCAAGATAAAAAGGTCTTATTTTTCGCAACTCTACGCAACTGTTTACAGCTATTCTCAAATTGGTGGTAAGTCAGTGGTAAGGCTGGTGGTAAACTTATTCGTCCTCGTGAGAGTGCCAACGCTTCAGGACTTCTTCCACCTGCCTAATAAGCTGCTCCTTGTTCGGCATATACAAGACATACCGGGATGCAAAAATCTGATTCGACAAACCGCCCAGCGCATACTCGGCTGCTACGCTGTCCTTGTCGGTGCAGAGGATGATGCCGATAGGAGGATTATCTTCTGGGTCGTTGACCTCTGCGGCGTAGTAGTTCAGATACATATTGATTTGTCCGGCGGCTTCGGGCGTGAGCTTGGTGGTTTTCAACTCGATCAGCACATAGGCGTGTAAAATCTTATTGTAGAACACCATATCCACATAGTAGTGGGTGTTGTTCACTGTGACACGCTGCTGTGTGCCGACAAACATAAAGCCCCGGCCAAGTTCCAGCAAGAAATCTTCGATTTGTCGCACCAGTGCTGCTTCCAAATCGCTTTCAAGGAACGGCTTTTCTTCCGGCAGTCCCAAAAACTCGAATACATACGGGTCCTTGATAATGTCCTCCGGCTTTGTGTAGTCCACACCTCTTGCAGCCAATGCTAAAACTTGTTCCTTGTTGGCATCCCCACGAGACAAGAGCAGCCGTTCAAACAGGGAACTTTCAACCTGACGTTTCATTTCACGGACAGACCAGCCAGAATTGACTGCTTCTTTTTCGTAGAAGCTGCGCTTCTCCTTATCGGAAATGGATAACAGCTCACAGTAGTGCGACCAACTCAATTTTCCAGACACTGTCTGGAAAATTGGATAGCTGAGATAGAACTGCCGCATATTGTAAACATTCGAGCGCGAAAAGCCCTTGCCAAGCTCCTTTGTCAACGCCCTGGAAAGCTGCGATAAGGTCTTTTCACCATATGCAGCACGGATGCTGTCATTTTGTTCACAACGAACAACGACCTCACCAATCTTCCAATAAGTTGACAGCAGTTCCTGATTGACTTGCTGTGCTACATTTTTACGGGAAGCTTCCAGCAGAGAACGAATCTCACTCACTGCCGGAACAAGAACCTGTGCTACTGGGGCTGCAGATTTATTTTCCATCAGTCATTTTCCTCCTTTCCTTCAAATGTCGTGGTTGCAGATAAGAACTCTGCAAACTTGTCGATTTCCTTTTTCTTGAGATTTTTTGTGGCCTCGGTGTAGATGTTCATGGTGGTGGTAATATCGGCGTGGCCCAATACGTCTTGAATGACCTTCATGTTGATTCCAGCCTCGCAAAGACGGGTAGCACAGGTGTGACGCAGGGAATGACAGCTAAACTTCGGAAGCAGAACAAGGTTTTTCGGCTTGATTGTACCGCTTTCGCATTTTGCCAACTGTTCCTCGTTGCAGTCGCGGATGATACGGTCAATGCCTTTATTGATGGTGCTGTGATGCTGGCACTCGCCAAAACGGTTTACAAAAATAAAATCCGTATAGCCATCAATCGTCACCTTGCAGGAAATTCCAGTTTTCTTCTGATACTCTCGCTCTTGTACAAAAGCAGCCTTGACTTCCGGAGTCATAGGCACAATTCGGTTTCCAGCTTCCGTTTTGGGTGTATTGATTCCGTACAGACACCCTTTCTCCCGGTGGCTGTAATAAATCAACGTGTGATTTACACTGATTTCACCCGTATCAAGGTTGATGTCCTCCCAACGCAAACCCGTCGCCTCACCAGCACGGAGACCACATTCCACCATCACGGTAATGATAGGAAGCCAGTGATTGTACTTCTCACTGTTTTTCAAGAAGTTCATCAACAGCTTCTGCTGGCCTGCGGTCAGAGCCTTGCGGCGTTCACTATCCAGATTGTGCGTCTGTTTGAGCTCTTTTAACGCATTATCGGATGGATTGATGCGGAGATACTCGTCCTCAACCGCAAAATCCAGCACCTGATGCAGCACTGTATGGATGTTCTCCACCGTTGCCACTTTCAGACGCTGCGAATCCACAAGGCCATTGTAAAACCGCCGCACATCCGACTTTTTCAGGCTTCCGACCTTCCGCTTTCCAAACTCCGGAAATACATACATCTTGTACATATACTCGTAATTGACCAACGTATTGGCTTTCAGCCCCTTTTTCAGTTGCAGCCACTGCTCGTGAATGTCATTGATGGTCGCGTTCCGCGCTTCCGAACGAATGCCATCACTGCGGTCACGCTGAATCTCTGCTTCTTTCTCACGAAGTTCTTCCAGACTTTTGGCGTACACATTGTTGCGCTTGCCGTTTTCACTGCGCCAGCGGTACTCATACGTTCCGTTACTGCGCTGATATTCACCTTCCTTTAGAACACGCTTCTTTGAGTCTTTTCTTCTTTCTGCCATCGTTATGTCCTCCATTGTTGGCAGAAAGCAACCTACAGCTTAATCATACCATACCGCCGAGGTGCTTTCAACTGCCGACTTCATTTTTATTGTCAAATCGAAAATAATCGGTCAAGGTGTTCATCCAGCCTACGGCGTTTCAGCAGCCGCTTCGTACCATTCCAGAGAACAAAGGTGCAGTCTTTGGAATCGCTCATTTCGCGCAGCTTATTGATGCCAATGCCGGAATAAGCTGCGGCTTCTTCCAGCGTCAGATTGCTTTTCTCCCAGATCGGAACTTGTCGGGACTTGGTCCCTCCATCTTGCTGATGCAAGACCGTTCCGTCGCTTAAAGTCCCCACCGGGGACTTCATTGCTTCGCAAACGCGAACTTCTTTCATAGGCAAAACCTCCGTATTTTTGTTTGTAACCAGTAGCCTGTAACCACGGTAGAAAACTTTTTGTGCGGCGATGTACTGGCAACTTTCCGTATTTGTTTTTTCTTATCAGTTACAGGTTACATAGTTACAAATAGAAAAAAACATTTGGAACGATGCAGTTTTTGACAGATGAAGGATGTAACCACACCTGTAACCAACGATGTAAAGCAGCCCTTCAAAACGGAAATCCCATCTGCTGAGCTTCTTCGTCTGTAAGTTCTACAAAACCGTCTGCCTCCACTTTTGCAGCGGTTACACGTTCCCATCCTTTCTGCACGCCATACTTCGGGTAGCGTTTGGCTGCTTTATGGGCTGTCCACCCCTTGATTTCGCCATTCACAATTCCTGCAGTCATGATCTCACAGATAGCACGGGTTTCCCACTCCGCAGGAAGATTCAGATTGCCCAGTGCCTCAGCGTAGAGCTGTTTGGAACATACCCGGTCACCCGTGTAATCCTCCAGAAACGCATAAATCATGCCCGCCTGTGTATCTTCCTGCATAAAATCTTTCTGGCAAATCTGCAAGGCTTCCTGCATGGCAGGGCTGAATGTCAGCT
>OIXS01000689.1_pt1 | contig 19778 bp, 20 predicted proteins | sample 1587841 | NCBI WGS metagenome assembly OIXS01 (sample SAMN03283254) | human gut metagenome | biome: human-associated habitat; material: feces | host: Homo sapiens | place: USA | collected 2013
AACCTGTGACCCTCTGCTTGTAAGGCAGATGCTCTCCCAGCTGAGCTATACTCCCTCAGTGCTATTTATTTTACCACAAATCTGGATAAAGTCAAGCATTTTATAAAATTTAATACAAGGCATATTGCGCGCATTTAGAAAATATGATATTTTAAATATATCACACAAAACACAAACAGGAGTTTAGAATATATGAAACTGATAAGCTGGAACGTAAACGGGCTCAGGGCATGTATGAACAAGGGATTTCAACAGTTTTTCAATGAAGCGGACGCGGATATATTCTGCATACAGGAAACAAAATTGCAAAAGGGGCAGATAGATTTTTCTCCCGAAGGGTACTGTGCTTTTTGGAACTATGCAGAAAAGAAAGGCTATTCGGGCACTGCGGTCTTTTCCAAAAAAGAGCCTTTGAACGTGAAATACGGAATGGGAATCGAAGAGCACGACAAAGAAGGCAGGCTCATAACGCTTGAATTTGACGATTTTTATTTGCTGACGGTTTATGTGCCGAACGCGCAACGCGAACTGACAAGGCTTGACTACCGTATGAAATGGGAGGACGCTTTTTTTGAATACATAAAAGCGCTTGACCGAAAAAAGCCGGTCATTTTTTGCGGCGACCTGAATGTGGCGCACGAAGAGATAGATCTTAAAAACCCGAAAACGAACCGCAACAACGCGGGATTTACGGACGATGAACGCGCCAAGATGACTCGCATCCTTGATAACGGATTTACAGACACATTCAGATATTTCTATCCCGACCTCGAGGGTATCTACAGCTGGTGGAGCTATATGTTTAAGGCAAGGGAAAAGAACGCGGGATGGCGCATAGACTATTTTATTGCCTCTAAACGGCTGGACGAAAAATTGAAATCAGCCGATATACTGACGGATATTTACGGCTCCGACCACTGCCCTGTTTTACTTGAGGCAGAAATTTAAAATAAATGTTAAAAATCATATTTACTTTTAGAAAAATTTGTATTAAAATATTTCAGGTGGGCAACGGTGCTTTTGGGAGCTACGTATGCCCATTTTTATTAATTTGTAAATTCAGGGGGCAGCTATATGAAAAATCTTGGCTACTACAACGGCGAATACGGACTTATTGAAGAAATGAAAATACCGATGACGGACAGGGTATGCTGGTTCGGAGACGGTATTTATGACGCTACCTATTCCCACAACCACAAAATATTTGATCTGCCGGCACACCTTGACAGGTTTTACAGAAGCGCAAAGCTGCTGGACATCAACATGCCCATAGAGCGTGCCGAGCTTGAAAAGCTTTTGGCAGATCTTGTTCTTAAAGTTGACGACGGTGACCAGTTCGTATATATGCAGGTAACGCGCGGCAGCGGGCTGAGAAAGCATATATATGAGAAGGAGATGAAATCCAACCTTTGGATAACGCTTACCCCCTGCCCTGTTGCGGACACATACAAACCGATAGACGTGATTACATATGAGGACAAGCGCTTTTTATACTGCAACGCAAAGACGCTGAATCTGATCCCCTCCTGCCTTGCGGCAACGGCTGCGGACAGAGCAGGCTGCGAGGAGGCAATCTTCCACCGCGGTGATATCGTTACGGAATGCGCGCATTCCAATGTTTCGATCTTCAAGGACGGCAAGGTCATTACCCACCAGCTTGATGACAAGGTGCTGCCCGGCACGGCAAGACTGCGGCTGCTTGCCTTTGCCGAAAAGCTTGGCTATGAAACAGAGGAACGCGACTACACGCTTAACGAGCTTATGAACGCGGACGAGATCGTTGTTCACTCTACAGGCTCTTTCTGCATACCGGTAAAAACAGTGGACGGCAAACCCGTAGGCGGCAAGGCGCCCGAAATGCTGAAAAAAATACAGGACGCGCTTGTTGCTGATTTTGAGGAACAGTGCAAAGCTGAGTGATAAGACTTTAATTTATCTTCGGAGAGGCTTACTATGACGAAAGAGGAACTTACGATTTTCAATGTTGGCTGTAACCTGGACACACTTATGAACCTGGACCCACGGGGCTACGGCGTTTGCAGGATACTCTATGACGGCGCGCGGAAATTTACGGGCGAGCCGCTTTCCACGAACGGCGCAAAAGGGCTTATAAAACACGTAAAAAAGGGTAAAAAGGTATTTATTTTCACAGGTTTTGTTCTGCTTCCGTGGGAGGAAGCGGAAACGGACGGCATTATATCCAGCTGTTTATTTGCCAAATTCATTATGAAGGCCTTTGGCGCAAGGCCGGTGCTGCTGATTCCGAGCCAGTGCGAAAAGGCGGTAAAAGCCATATCCAACGTGTTGGATTTTGCCGTGACGGACGATATCGACGATAAAAGCGAAAACACCGTTACCTATATCGTTTTCACAAAAGAGCGCGAGGAAGCCCCCGTGCAGGCAAAGGAGATCTTATCCCACGGCAAGCCCTGCGCGGCAATCAGCATTGAGGCCCCCGGGCGCAACAAAAACGGCTATTACCACAATGCCGTAGGCGTAAACACAACGGGCGTTGAAGCAAAATACGACGTGCTGTTCAAAATGTGCAAGGACGCGGGTATCTATAATCTTTCCATAGGCGATCTCGGCAACGAGATCGGCATGGCGGCTATAGAGGACCACATAAGAAAATATGTGCCTTATGCCGAAAAAGGCGGCTGCAAGGCAGGCAGCGGCTTTGGAATCCTTGCGGACACCGTTGCGGATAATATTATCACCGCCACGGTATCCGACTGGGGCTGTAACGCGCTTATGGCGGCAACGGCTTTTCTGCTTAAAAAGCCTGAGCTTTTTCACGATACGGAGGAGCAATCCGCCGCAATGGACGCCGCCGCTGCGGCAGGCATGCTGGACATGTACGGCAAGCCGCGCCCCTATATAGACGGCATCGGCAAAAACATAAATCTGCCGCTGGTAGCACTGATGGGGGCGCTGATCGAATATCCCCCCACGGTGGAGGACAAAACGCGCGAGTGGTTTGAACACACGCTTGAAAAGGGATATTTTACGCGATGAGAGCAAAATTTTTGCCGTGCGGCGACTGCGCGGTAACTGTGAATTTCGGCAATGAGATCAACAGGCAGACGAACCGGCGGGTGACGGAGTTTACCGCCGCAGCCGAAAAGGCAAAGATCCCCGGCGCCGTGGAATACATACCCGCCTTTTGCAGCGTTACCGTGATTTATGACCCGCTTAAGACAACACAAAAAGAGCTGATCAGATCGCTCAAAAAGGCGCAGAAAAACGGCGCGGGCGAAAGTGAATTTAAACCTGTTCTTTATAAGATCCCAGTTTGCTATGACGGCGAATTTGCGCCGGATATGCAAAGTGTGGAAGAGATCACAAAGCTTCCAAAAGAAGAGATCATAAAGATCCACACCGGGCGGGACTACCCGATCTATATGCTGGGCTTTCTGCCGGGGTTTGCGTACCTTGGCGATATGGACGAGCGCATTGCCGCGCCGCGCCTTGAAGTGCCGAGAGTTAAAATCGAGCGTGGGAGCGTGGGCATAGGCGGCAACCAGACCGGCATATACCCTTCTGATTCTCCCGGAGGCTGGCGGCTTATAGGCAAAACGCCTGTAAGGGTCTATGATGAGCGAAAGGAAAGCCCCATACTTTACCGCGCCGGAGACCAAATCAGATTTTACAGAATTACAAAAGACGAATTTTATGAGATAGACCGAAAATGCGAAAGCGGCGAATACGCCGCAGAACGGGAGGAGGTGCGCCGTGAGCATTAAGATCGTGCGCGGCGGGCTCCTTACCACCGTTCAGGACGGGGGACGTATCGGCTGCATGAAATACGGCTTTTCGCAGTGCGGGGCAATGGATATGCGCGCGTTTCACACCGCAAACGCGCTGCTTTCAAACAACGCCGGCGCCGCCGTGCTTGAAATGACCGTGACCGGAATAGCCGCGCTTTTTACGGAGGACTGCGCGATCTGCATCAGCGGCGCGCAGATGGAAGCACAGATCAACAGAAAGCCCATACGCACCAACAAGGTGTATGAGATAGCAGCCGGCGATGTTCTGCTGTGCGGCAAAGTCAGAAACGGCGCAAGAGCGTATCTTGCCGTCAGCGGCGGCATAGACGTGCCGGAATTTTTGGGCAGCCGTTCGACCGATCTGAAAGCAAAGGCAGGCGGCTTTTGCGGCAGAAAGCTGAAGACCGGGGACGAACTGAAAATACTGCCGCACGAAAGACTGAAAAAGATTGAAAAGCGTGAGATTCCCGAATTTGAATATCAAAACGAAATATGCCTGCGGGCGGTATGCGGGCCGCAGGATTCTATGTTTACCAAAGAGGATATAAACACCTTTTTCGGCACGAAATACAGCGTTACCGCCGAGGCGGACAGAATGGGTGTTCGCCTCAAGGGCGCGCCGCTGATGGGTAAAAACGGCATGAATATCATATCGGACGGTATTGCGCCGGGCAGCGTACAGGTGCCGGACAGCGGTATGCCGATCATCCTTTGCGCGGACAGGCAGACAACGGGCGGCTATGCAAAGATAGCAACTGTGATCAGCGTGGATATGCCGCTGCTTGCGCAGGCTTTGCCGGGCTGCAAGATACGTTTTGAACGCATAAGCACGGCTGAGGTCGAAAACGCCGCCAAAGAAGCAAGCAGAAATATAAAAACAATAAAAGAGCAGATCAATAAACTGTAAAGAAGTGAAGATATGGATTATTCGAAAATGAGCCCAAAGGAAGTAAGGCAGCTCATAAAAGAGCAAAGGATAACCGGGCAGACGAGCGGCATGTGCGCAGGCTTTGCGCAGGCAAACCTTTGCATACTGCCGAAAGAGCTGGCATTCGATTTTTTGCTTTTCTGCACAAGGAACCCGCGCCCCTGCCCCGTTCTTGAGGTGGGTGACGCCGGCTCAAGAACCATAAGAGAAATGGCGGATCACGCGGATGTTGCAACGGATTTTCCGAAATACAGGATATGGAAAAACGGAAAGCTTGAAAAAGAGGTTTTTGATATTTCCGATATCTGGCGGGAGGATCTTGTTTACTTCCTGATCGGCTGTTCCTTTTCGTTTGAGGCTGAGCTGATTGAGGCCAATATTCCCGTGCGCCATATTGAAGAGCGCAGAAACGTGCCGATGTTCAACACGAACATCCCGCTTCATAAAGCGGGCGTTTTCGGCGGAAACATGGTGGTTTCCATGCGCCCTATACCGTATGACCTTGTTGTGAAAGCTGTAAATGTTACTGCGGCAATGCCGCGCGTTCACGGCGCGCCGATACATATAGGCGACCCCGCCCTGATCGGCATAAGAGATATTGCAAAGCCGGATTACGGCGATCGCGTTACCGTTAAAGACGGCGAGATACCCGTTTTCTGGCCCTGCGGCGTTACACCGCAGAACGCTGTTATGAACGCAAAGCCTGCATTTGCAATTACGCATTCGCCGGGGCATATGTTTATTACGGACGTTACAAACGCAAGCCTGAAATACTAACTAACGCAGGGCTTGTATCCTATATTTATTGAAAGAGTGATCTTGTGTTTAAGATAAATCTAAACTGTGATCTCGGCGAGGGCGCTGGCGCGGATGGAATCATCATTCCGCACATAAACAGCGCCAATATAGCCTGCGGTTTCCATGCAGGAGACGCCGAAACGATTGTAAAAACACTTACGCTTTGCAAGAAGAACGGTACGGGCGCGGGCGCGCATCCCGCCTACCCAGACAAAGAAAATTTCGGCAGGACGAACATGGCGCTGGATCCCGAACAGGTCTATGATATTACGCTGTACCAGCTTGGCGCGATAGGCGCCATGGCAAAAACGAAAGGGGTGCGGCTGGAGCACGTTAAAGCGCACGGCGCTTTGTATAACGCCGCAGCAAAGGACAGGGCGCTGGCGGACGCCATAGCAAAGGCGGTATATGATTATGACAAAAATCTGATCCTGCTTGCGCTTTCCGGCTCCGAAATGATCAACGCGGCAAAAGCGGCGGGGCTGAGATATGCCTGCGAGGTCTTTGCGGACAGAGCATACGAGGCAGACGGCACACTGCGCAGCCGCAATCTTGAAGGCGCCATGATTGAAGATGAGAACGAGGCGGTTCGGCGCGTGATCAGAATGGTCAAAAGCGACCTTGTAACAGCGTATACGGGCGAGGATATAACGATTGAAACACATTCGGTATGCGTGCACGGCGACGGGCCCAAGGCTATCCAATTCGTACACAAGCTCAACGAAGCGTTTGACAGAAACGGAATTGAAAAAGTGTCTCTTTCCGAAGTCATCAGGGGTAATTGAAATGTTTTTCAGAACAGAAGCCGCAATAGATCTGGACGCGGCAGAACATAATTTCAACGTTACAAGGGCCAAGCTGCCGCAGAATGTGAAACTGCTTTGCGTTATAAAGGCGGACGCCTACGGCCACGGCGCCGTAGAGCTTGCAAAGCTTTTTGAGGGCAGAGCGGATTTTTACGGCGTTGCCTGCACGGAAGAGGCAATAGAGCTGATTCAGGCGGGCATAAAAACGCCCGTGCTGATCTTGGGAACGGTTGCACGGGAATATTTTGCGGATATTGTAAAATACGGCATACGCATACCCATATTCAGCTATGACGACGCGAAAGCGCTTTCAGAAGAGGCGCAAAGGCAGGGAAAGACCGTGCCTTTCCACTTTTGTGCGGACACGGGCATGAGCCGCATAGGCTTTCAGGTGAGCGAACAAAGCGCGGACGTCTGCAAAGAGATCGCCTGCCTGCCGGGGATCTTTGCAGAGGGATTGTTTTCTCATTTTGCAACAGCGGATGAGGCGGATCTTTCAAAGGCCGTTGCGCAGAGGGAAAGATTTAAGCAATTCATCAGAATGCTTGAGGCGCGCGGCATGGATATTCCGATCAAGCATATAAACAACTCTGCCGGGATCATGAATTTTGACGAATATTTTGATATGTGCAGAATGGGCATCATCCTATATGGGCTTTACCCCTCGCACGAGGTGGATAAAAGCCTGCTCAGAATCAAGCCCGTTATGGAGTGGCGCACGCATATTTCGTTTATAAAAGAACTTGAGGCAGGGCGTGAGATCTCCTACGGCGGCACATACAAAACGCAGGAAACGCGCCGCATTGCCACGATCCCCGTGGGCTATGCGGACGGATACCCCAGGTGCCTTTCAAACAGAGGAAAGGTGCTGATCAACGGGCAGTTTGCGCCGATAACGGGCAGAGTTTGCATGGATCAGTTTATGGTGGATATTACGGGCATTGACGCGCAGGTCGGCGATACCGTTATCCTGATCGGCAAGAGCGGTGATCACGAGCTTTCCATGGAAGAGGTATCGGAAAGCGCGTATTCATTCAATTACGAGCTGCCCTGCCGTATTGCGCGCAGGGTTCCGCGCACGTATTACAGAGGCGGCAAGCTTGTAAAACATACAAATTATATGTATTAAGAGAGGTAAAACGATGCAGCTTTATAACGGCAGACCCGCTGACCTGAGCGGCAGGCTTGACAAGGAAAAGCGGGTTTACGATCTTTTAGACGAACTCGGCATAGAATACGCAAGAGTTGACCACCCCGCGGCGGAAACGATGGAGGCGTGCGAGGAGATAGAAAAGGTCTTGGGTGTTGAGATATGCAAAAATCTTTTCCTTTGCAACCGGCAGAAAACGGATTTTTACCTGCTTATGATGCCCGGCTCCAAACCGTTTAAGACCAAAGATATAACCAAGCAGCTCGGCTGCGCGCGGCTTTCCTTTGCAGGGGCGGAATTCATGCAGGAATTTCTGGATATAACGCCCGGTTCCGTTTCCGTTTTAGGGCTTATGAACGATAAGGAAAACAGAGTTCGCCTGGTAATCGATAAGGATATTCTGGACGGCGAATACATAGGCTGCCACCCGTGCATAAACACATCCAGTCTTTCTATAAAAACGCAGGACATCATAAATAAATTCCTGCCTGCCGTTACGCACGAGCCCACCATTGTTGAGATGCCGTGGCACACCGAGGCATAATGGGCGTTCTGATATGCCCCGTGTGCGGCAAAGCGCTTGAAAAAGAAGAAAAGCGCTTTTGCTGCGCAAACGGCCACAGCTTTGATATTGCCAAAGAGGGTTACGTTAACCTGCTGACGGGCAGCAAGAGCGGAGATAAGACCGGGGACAGCAGAGAATCCGCCCGCGCAAGGCACGAATTTCTGCAAAAGGGCTATTTTGATTTTCTTAAGGAAGAGATCAAAACGCGGCTTTCCGGCACCGTGCTGGACATTTGCTGCGGCGAGGGGTATTACGACGAATACAGCGGTGAATTATACGGCTTTGACCTGAGCAAAGAGATGGCGCGCCTTGCCGCAAAGCGCAAAAACGGCGGCACGTATTTTGTTGCCAATCTGAAAGCCATACCCGTAAAAAGCGAAAGCATAGACACCGCCATACACATATGCGCGCCGTTTCATGCGGGCGAATTTGCAAGGGTGCTCAAAAGCGGCGGCAGGCTTTACAGCGTTGTGCCCGCACCGGAGCATCTTTTTGAGCTGAAGAGCCTGGTTTACGACACACCTTATAAAAATGATGAAAAATACCCGAAAGCAGACGGCTTGGCGCTCATGGCAAAAGAAACGGTTAGGAAAAAAGCGGTGATCCCGCGCGAGGATCTGAAAACGCTGTTTTCCATGACGCCGTATTTTTACCGCACCAGGCAGAGCGACAAAGATAAAATAGATTCCGTTGCCGCGCTTGAAACAACGCTTTCATTCGTAATTCTTGAATACCAAAGAGCTTAAAAACTGTTCGCATATTCTCTTGCGAACAGTTTTTGCTTTTTTACACTTTACACATTATGTTTTATTTGATATGATAAGTTTGGTGAAGTTTATATCCGCCTCGAAAAAAAACGCCATAACATACGGAGGAAGAATATGAAGCTTGAACTGAAAGAGATAACCAAAAGTTTTACCGGCAAGGAAGTGCTGAAAGGCATATCGCTCCGTGCAGAAAGCGGCACTGCATTCGGTCTGCTTGGCAGAAACGGCGCGGGCAAGACCACTACGATCAGAATATTGATGGATGTTTTTCCGGCGGACGGCGGCGAGATACAAATCGACGGCAAAAAAATAGATTACAATAAGGTCAAGCTTGGCTATCTGCCTGAGGAACGAGGCCTTTACCCCAAAAAAAGAATAGACGACCAGCTTGTGTATTTTGCCGAACTGAACGGAATGAAGGCAAAGGACGCCCGGATCTCTATAGACCGCTGGCTGGGCCGCCTTGGAATGGCGGAATATAAAAGCAAGAAACTGAACACGCTTTCCAAAGGCAACCAGCAGAAGATACAGCTCATAACGGCGCTTGCCCATGACCCCGATATCATTATTCTTGACGAACCGTTTTCCGGCCTTGACCCTGTTAACGCAATGCTCTTAAAAGACGTTGTGAAAGAAGAGATCGCGCACGGAAAGATCGTGTTGTTTTCAAGCCATCAGATGAATTATATTGAAGAATTTTGCGATGACATAGCCATACTGAACGGCGGAAAGATCGTTTTAAACGGTAATTTAAAGGAACTGAAGCAGCGCATGGGCGGAAACAAGATAGCCCTGCGCACGGATGAAAAAGAGAAACTGCGCATGCAGTACGGCTTGCAGTGCGCAGAAAATGAAAGCGGCGAATTTATAATACAGCTTGACGAAAACGGGGATATACACAGCGAGATGCAGAAGATCACCGCCCAATATAAGATAGAAGCCGTAAGGGTATACGAGCCGTCTTTAAACGATATTTTTGTTGAATTCGCCGGAGATCAGATATAAAGGGGGCGGCATGATGAAACAGTTTAAAACGATACTTAAGTTTGAGATGAACAATTATTTTCAGAACAAAGTATTTATCGGCCTGACCATCTGCCTTGTTCTGATCCTCGCGGTTATCATGTTTTTTCCGAGGTTCACTTCGGCTTCCGGTGCGGGTACACAAAGCAACGACGCCGCATCAGACGGGCTTCCCGTTATGTATATACTTTTTGACGGGAGTGAAAACACAGCGGTTGAAAGCGCTTTTCAAACAGCCTTTCCGGATTACAGGATAGAGACCGCAACAGACGAAAACAGCATAAGGGAGCAAATCGCTTCCGGCAATGCGGAGTGTGCGTTTATCATCCACAGTCTTACGGATTACACGTATCTTGTTGGCAACCTTACTATGTATGATACAAACGCAGCGGCGGCTGACACCGCTTTGCAGCAGGTATACAGAATGGACGCGCTATCGCAGCACGGCATAACGCCGAATGAAGTTCAGGAGATCCTTTCCGTAACGCCGCAGAGCAATACAGAGAACCTTGGCAAAGACCACAGCCAAAATTTCTTTTACACATATATCATGATATTTGCTCTTTATATGATGATCATCATGTACGGCCAGCTTGTTGCCACCAGCGTAGCCACGGAAAAAAGCTCGCGTGCCATGGAACTGCTTATCACAAGCGCAAAACCTACTGCAATGATGTTCGGCAAGATCACGGCAGCCTGCCTGGCCGGATTTACGCAACTGATCGCGGTATTCGGCAGCGCCTATATCTTTTATAACATCAACAAATCCTACTGGGCGGGCAACGCCATAATCGCATCTATATTTGATATGCCGCTCAGCCTGCTGCTTTATATGGTAATCTTCTTCATACTCGGCTTTATGATATACGCCTGCCTTTACAGCGCACTTGGCTCAATGGCAAACAAGGTGGAAGATATAAACACGCTTTCCATGCCGCTGACCCTGCTTTTTGTGGCGGCGTTTATGGTGGTCATTTTCTCCATGAGCAGCGGAGATGTAGATAATATTGCATTAAAAATATGCTCGTTCATACCGCTGACCTCGCCCATGGCAATGTTTACAAGGATTGCCATGAGCACCGTGCCGGCTTATGAGATCATCATTTCTGTTGTGATTTTAGCCGCAAGTGTGATCGGGATCGGCGTTTTGAGCGCCAAGATATACAGAGTGGGCGTTCTGCTTTACGGAACAACGCCGAAGATCAGCACGGTAATCAAAGCACTCAAACGCTCTTAAATAAAAAACAACCCTGCGCCGGTGATGCGTTTCGCTTGGTGCAGGGTTGTTTTCTTTTCTGCTACATGATCTGATCAATCATGATATCCGAAAAATTGAGCCGTTTAGAGAGGATATACCTTACCTCTTCATCTGTTTTGCCGCTGTTTTTCATATATCTTACCGTTAGGACCGCAAGATTGATCAGCGCCTGTTTATCTGACGTGTGCAAGAGATCACCTCCGTTTTTAGTATTGACCGCACTGTGTTTTTATAAACAGATCAACGTTTCTCCGTTTTGATTCTGTATTCATTTTATACCGCAAATATTTTTATTTTGCTTACAAAATGTTGTTAAAATGTTAAATATAAAAAAATCCGCCGGGCGGGAAACCGTTTCGGCGGATGGAAATTCATTTTTTGTTCTTTTTTGCAGGGGCATAGACGCCGAGCCGGCGCACAAGCCCGCGGTAATAATCCCACTGCATGGGAAAGGACCACATATTCTGCTCGTTTTCCTGTTTAAAGGAAAGGATGTACCTTTCGCGCTCATCGGGGTTTCTAACGGTAAAATGATCGCAAATCTTAGGATCATCTTTGGAGCGCACGGTTATGACGGCGCACTCTCCCTCCGGGCAATAGACTTTTATGACGCCGTCCTCCACGGAACAGACAACGCCTTCATCGCTGCTTTCAGCGGTAAACGCAAAATCCTGCTGCGGCGGGAAAGTATATACCGTAAACGCCTCCCTGCCCGATTTTCCCGTGATATAATCATAGCAAAAATCGCCGTTTGCGTTTTGCGCCTTAATAAATTCTGCCCTGTTGCTTTCCGGGGCCGTAAACGCCTCTACTTTTAATAATTCGCAATCGCCGGTGCAGCTTTTGATCTTTATGCCTATCGTATCTGTTGATACGCCGGGAAATTCAAACACCGTTGCGCCGCCCTCGTTCAGCTCGCCCGTATTATATGAAACAGCGCCGAGCATGAGCTGCGCGTTTAAAATATGGCTGCCGGCACGCGGGCTTTCATAAAGGGCTATACTGCATATTTTTTGTGCAGCGGGGAGCTTAAACGCCACGATCCTTTTATCGTCGTTCTCATCAGCGCGCCACACGCCCTTGAGCGGCAGACCCGGATCATTTTTGATATCCTCGCTGTCAACCAGCTTAAAATCCGCAAGGCGCGCAGGATTGCCGCTGGTGGCGGTCACTTTCGCGTTATAAAGGACGCTGTCCGTTCTTCTTAACCAAAACACCTTATCCGAATTTAGGGTGCCGTTTGCGTGGTCCGTTGCCGTTTGGCTGGAGTATTCCTGCATGGCGCGATAGCCCGATGCATTCTGCATCACACGGGAAAGACTTTCCTTTGCCACGGGGAAGCGCACCCGCTTATCCCAGATATACGTATTGGTTTCACGCATACTGATATTCGGCTCCTTAAGGCGGGTGGAAAGCGCGTTTAGGCTGTAATAATCGGCGGCGCCGTCCCACGCCGTGGAATACGCAAAGCCCTTGAACACAAGCGGCGCATACTGCGCATCGCGCTTTAAAATATCGCCCAGCGCCTCTTCAAAGAAAAGGCTCAGCGCGCGGTGGTCGGCATGACCGTCATAATCACAGCAGTAAATCGTATCCGGCATGTATTTCTCTATAACATTTATAAAGGATTGCAAATAATTATCTCTTGTGAACGCACATTGTGAAAACGGCGCTTTTCCGGCAGTGCCGTAGGTTTCGGTATACCCTGCCGCAGAACGCAGCACCTCTTCGCCCGCCGCGTTGTAGATATGCTTTCCGGAGCTGTCCGTAATACTGTCGCTAAACCCCAGAAAGAGAACGTTTTCCTGCGGTATAGAATACCTTTTTGCAACCGCAAGCGCCTCTTTGATCCTGAGCTTACCGAGCCGGTAGAAATCGCCGTTTGTTGAAAATACGATCCGGACTTCGGAACCGTGCTTTACATACTGCTCTATAACACCGCCGTGAAGGTTGATCTCATCATCTTCATGCGGCGCGAAAAACATTACGTTTTTGCCTGAAAAAATATTTTTTCTATCCGTTTCGGGAAAATCATAAAGCGTATCTTTTTTAAAGAACACACCCGCAAAGACCGCAATACCAGCCGAAACCAGAACGGCAAGGAGCGAGACGGCAAAGAAAAATACCGTAAGCCCCGTTGGAAAGGGCATCAGCACGGCGGCAAGCATGGATATGTCCAACGCGCCGAGCAGCATATAGATCTGAAGCATACGGGATTCTATGTGAATATTGAATGCCACTGCAACAAAGACGAATACAGCCGTGAGCACCTTGAGCGGCATATACAAAAGCGGATTAACGAACGCAATGACGGCCGAGAACAACAGCACAAGCAGCTGCACAAGGATGACCGGCAGTGCGAACGAGGCTTTTTCATAAGGCTTTATTTTTTTCCAATCAACGTTTATCAAAACGATTCCCCATTTCTAAAAATAAACGGCTAACAGCGGAACAAATCCGCCCGCGTTGACTACTCATCTGCTTTATAATACAGAATATGCCGAAAATAGTCAAACTTTTTCACAAAAAAGTGTTGACAAAACAAAAATTTATGATATACTTAGATTGTACTTGATACAAGCTAACAATTAGTTCAAGGTGGTGCTCAATGCAAAAAGAGCAGATAATCTCTTTATTTAAAGAAAAAAATTTCCGCGCCACACCGCAGCGTATTGCTGTTTATAAATATGTTTACGGCCACAGGACTCACCCGGACGCAGCGCAGATCTACGAAAGCGTGCTGAAAAACAACCCAAGCTTTTCAAAAACCACCGTATACAACGCATTAAGATCCCTTTGCGAAAGCGGGTTCCTTATTCCCGTAACCATAGACGGCGTCAAAACGCATTATGACGCAAATGTAAATTTCCACGGTCATTTCATTTGTACAGAGTGCGGCGGGATCTATGATTTTGAAGTGCCTGAGCCTATCGGCAAAGGGCTTGGCGGCTTTGCCGTTGAAAGAAAAGATGTTTATTACAGCGGGCTGTGCCTGAACTGTAACAATAAAACAAAAAATTAATTTTAAAGGAGTATTTATTATGGCAAAAAAGTATTACTGTCCCGTATGCGGATACGAAAGTGACGAACCGATCGAAAAGTGCCCCATCTGCGGCGCTGCTATGAAAGAGCGTGAAGAGGGCGGCGAAATGGCTTGGGCTGCCGAGCACATCGTAGGCGTTGCACAGGGTGTAAGCGAAGAGATCATTCAGGGCCTTCGCGAAAACTTTAACGGCGAGTGCAGCGAGGTAGGTATGTACCTGGCAATGGCAAGAGTGGCACACAGAGAAGGCTATCCGGAAATCGGCCTTTACTGGGAAAAAGCTGCTTACGAAGAGGCTGAGCACGCTGCTAAATTCGCAGAGCTTCTTGGTGAAGTTGTAACAGATTCCACAAAGAAGAACCTTGAGATGCGCGTTGCTGCCGAAAACGGCGCTACGCAGGGCAAGACAGATCTTGCAAGACTTGCCAAAGAGCAGGGACTTGACGCGATCCATGACACCGTTCATGAAATGGCAAGAGATGAGGCTCGCCACGGCAGAGCGTTTGCAGGTCTTCTTAAGAGATACTTCGGCGAATAATCAGATTGTATACATAATTTGCGGCAGTCTTTTTCTGCCGCATTTTTTTACTTTTCATTACTTTAAAGGAGAGATGAAATGAACAAAACGGCTCTTTATCAATTATCCTACGGCGTATATGTTGTAACCACCTGGAATGACGGCAGACCCACAGGCTGCACAGCAAATTCGGCAATGCAGATCACCTCCTCCCCCGCCACGGTTGCCGTTTCCATAAACCATGATAATTACACGAATGAATGTATTAAAAATAACGGCGTTTTTGCCGTAAATATCCTGGGCGAGAACTGTGACCCGATGATAATAGGAAACTTCGGGTTCAAAAGCGGCAGAGATGTTGACAAATTTGAGGGAAACTACCCGCTCATCAAAAGCATGCTGCCGATCGTGCCGCAGGCAAGCGCCTATATTACCTGCAAGGTGATAGACAAAATGGAAACGGCAACGCACACGGTATTTCTCGGCGAAGTTACGGACGCGAATATTCTGAACAGCGATACGCCCATGACCTATGCTTATTACCACAATGTTATAAAAGGCAAAGCGCCGAAAAACGCCCCCACCTATCAGGGTGAATAAGAGCCTGCTTCAAGGAAAAAATAACCGCCGTAGCGCGTATGCTTTGCGCCGCGGCGGTTTCTTTGACCGTACTTTATTCCGTTTTTGCATTTTCCTGCGCGGCGCGGCGCGCGGCAAGTTCGCTTTCCACCGTTGCACGCTGGGCGGGAGTATATCTGATAAACAGCAACGGCACAATATAGAGCAGGCTTGCAATCGCCGGGGTGAGGATCACAAGCGGCCAGATCCACTGATCAAACGCGGCGGACTGCGTGCCCACATAAACCGATGCACCCTCTACCGCCTTATAATCCAAAAGATGCAGCGCAAGCGCGGCTAGGCCGGCAGTTATACCGCTGGATATCTTGGTAAACATCGTCTGCATAGAGAAAGTCACGCCTTCTGTGCGTTTACCCGTTTTCCATTCCATATAGTCAATACTGTCACAAAAGATGGAAGTTTGCGCAATTGAATTGGCGCCCATCGGAATACAGCCCAAGCCGATCAGCGCAAGGGCGAACCAAAGATTACTGCCCTCAAATCCGATAAAATATGCGATTACACGGACGATCACATTCGCCGCCTGCATCATGATCAGCGCATTCACATAACCACGGCACCACTTTTTAAGCTTATCGGCAAAAATCATGCCGATAAATCCCGGCAAACCGGTAATCGCGGAATAGATGGTAGTAAGCCCAAGCGCGCCGATGATACTGTTTTGGCCAAGAAAATCGGCAGGAATCTCATATTTAAACAAATACGTAACAAGATTTGCGCCAAAACCGAGCGAGCCAAGCAGATTTGCCACGGTTACGAGCAGCAGCATTTTATTTTTAAACAGAAGGGAAAAACTTTCCCTCAGTGTCGTCTGCTGCTGTGATTCAACAACCTTTATCCTTTCCTGCGCGCTGCTGCACCGGTAACTGAGCATTGCGCCGCCGAGTCCGAAAATGACGGCGAACACAAGCGTGAGCAGCGCCATGCTGCCTCCCGTGGCATTGGCAATCATTTCAAGCACCATAGGGATACCCGCGCTGAGCGCGCCGTAAACACAGGAACCGAGCGTTCTTGCCCACTGCACAAAAGAATCCCTTTCCTGGGAATCGGGAGATACGCTGGAAGTAATGCCCCAAATGGAAACATCCTGCAAGGTATAGCAAAGATCCCAGCAGATATACATAATAATAAAATACGAAACGCGCAGCCAGAGCAGATCTTCTTTTGTGGAGAAGACGACAAACATTAAAACGGTAAAAGCCCCTACGGGCAGTGGCGTATATTTTAAAAACGGGCGCAGTTTTTCGCCGCTCTTAAAAGTATGCTTATCAATATACGAGCCTACCACGGGATCATTGATGCCGTCCCACACCTTCATAACGATCAGCAGAACGGAGACCACAATAGCCGGAAATAGCGCAATATCGGTTAAAAAGTAATTAAAAAACGAACCGCCGATCAGCGAATAGACCATATTCTGACCGCAAAGGCCGGCATAATAATTCACCTTTTCCTTTTTGGAAACATATTTCATAAAAGCCCCTCCCTGCTTTACTATAATCTCATTCTATCACAAAACGATTTTTAAGAATATGTGTAAAAATCACAAGAAAGAGCTTTGGTTTTTGTCTAAATTGTCGCTTTGAATTTAATTTCAAATATTTTGCAAATTTATATTTATGTTTATGCTTTTTTTTGCTATAATGATTTACGAAAAATTAAAGCATAAAGTTTTGAATCTTTATTGCTTTATATAAGGGAGGATAAATATGGGCGGATTTTTTGCAACTGCGTCTAAAGAAGACTGCGTATTTGACCTGTTTTTCGGTGTGGACTACCATTCACACCTTGGCACAAGGCGCGCAGGTCTTGCCGTGTACGATGAAAAAAGCGGGTTTGAAAGGGCGATACACAATATAGAAAACGCGCCTTTCAGAACGAAATTTACAAAAGAATCAAACGAGATGCACGGCACGCTTGGAATAGGCTGTATATCTGATTTTGAGGCGCAGCCGATACTTGTAAGATCCCACCACGGTACATTTGCCATTACTACGGTAGGCAAGATCAATAATGCAAATGAGATCGTGGATAAGATCATCAAATCAAACGTGCACTTTTTTGAGATGAGCAACGGCGATATAAACCCCACCGAGCTTGTTGCGGCGATCATAAACCAGAAAGAGAATTTTATTGACGGCATAAGATACGCGCAGAAGCTTACGGACGGCTCGCTGAGCATGCTGATCCTTACGCCGAAAGGCATTTACTGCGCAAGGGACAGGCTTGGCAGAACGCCCATTGTTATGGGTAAAAAGGACGATGGCTACTGCGCAAGCTTTGAGAGCTTTGCATATCTGAATTTAGGCTATACCGATTATAAAGAGCTTGGCCCGGGCGAGATTGCCGTTATGACGGCAGACGGCGTAAAAACCCTTGTTGCCCCCGGAAAGGATATGAAAATATGCACATTTCTTTGGGTATACTACGGCTATCCGTCATCGTCCTATGAGGGCATCAGCGTTGAAAAGATGCGCTACAACTGCGGCAAGCTGCTTGCAAAGCGGGATAATGTGAAACCGGATATCGTGGCGGGCGTACCGGATTCCGGCACCGCGCACGCGATAGGCTATGCAAACGAATCGGGATTCCCGTTTTCACGCCCGTTCGTGAAATACACACCCACCTGGCCGCGTTCCTTTATGCCCACGCACCAAAGCAAGCGCAATCTGATTGCCAAAATGAAGCTTATACCCATTCACGATCTTATAGACGGCAAGAGTCTGCTGCTGATAGACGATTCCATAGTACGCGGCACACAGCTTAGGGAAACCACGGAATTTCTTTACGCAAGCGGTGCAAAAGAGGTGCATATACGCCCTGCCTGCCCGCCCCTGCTTTTCGGGTGCAAATACCTCAACTTCTCCCGCACGTCATCAGAGATGGAGCTGATCACAAGGCGCGTTATCAAAAAGCTTGAGGGCAAAGGCCCGGACGAAGCCACACTGCGCGAATACGCCGACCCGGACAGCGAGAAATACCAGAAAATGGTGGACGAGATCGGCAAAGAGCTTCATTTTACATCACTGAGATACAACAGGCTGGATGATCTTATTGAGGCGGTTGGAATCGGAGAAGACAAGCTCTGCACCTACTGCTGGAGTGGCAAAGAATAAAAAGCAATACTTGATCCCGCGTTTTACTGCGCGGGATTTTTTATTGACGGCACTTATTTTTATGGTAAAATAGAGTTAAGGGGGGACAGATTATGACGCTTTCCAAGCCGATGAAAGCGGCAGTTAAAGCTGCTGCGGCAGTGGTAATCCTTGCATTGGTTATAATAACCGCGCTGTATTTTACCGGGGTAATCAGATATGCCGAGCCTGCCGAAAGCGCGAACGGCGCATACCTGTTTTGCTATTTTACCGGTAACGAGCCGGAACAGGAAAAGATCAATTTTGCCATAAGCAGGGACGGTTATGATTTCACGCCGTTAAACGGAAACGAACCGGTGCTTGAAAACACGGCGGGAACACTTTCCCTGCGCGACCCTTATATCTTTAAGGGGCAGAACGGCAAATATTATATCGTTGCCACCGATATGAAGTGTGAGGACGGCTGGACTTCAAACCATGCGCTTGTAACATGGGAATCCGACGACCTTATCAGCTGGAGCGAACCTACGATCCTTGACATACGCGATTTCGGCGGCGAATTTGCAAACACGAACCGCGCATGGGCGCCGCAGGCGATATGGGATGAAAATGCGGGGCAGTATATGATTTACTGGGCAAATTCTACCGAGGAAAACGACAATGCTGCCATCTATTACGCCTACACCACGGATTTTAAATCCATATCCGAACCGCAGCTTCTCTATGCGCGCCCCGGCATACAGACCATTGATTCCGACATCGTTTACAACGAAAAAAACGGACTTTATTATATGTATTTCAAGCATGACGAGGACCAGACGATCGCCTATGTCACATCCGAAAGCTTAACAGGGCCGTATACCGGCGAACCTGTTATCGTTTCGCTTGCACCAAGCGGCGTTGAGGGGAGTTCCATATACAGGATCAACGGTACGGACACATGGGTCATGGTCATGGACGAATACGGAAAGGGCAGATATTTCGCCCAGCAGACCACGGACCTGGAAAACTTTGAAAAGCTGAAAAAGAGCGATTATGACATGGATTTCGGACCAAGGCACGGTTCAATAGTCAGCATAAGCGAGGAAGAATACGAACGCCTGATAAGCGCATACGGCGCGGGATAAATGCGCAAAGCATTGATTCAAACAACCATAAGATATAGAAACAAAACGCACTGTGCAGGGATCTGCGCAGTGCGTCAGACTGTCGATAAAGTCGGCTGAACCGCGCAAATATATTTATATTCCAAATCAAGTCAAATAGCGAACAGCAGGAAAATGACCTTGCCTGTAGAATTAATACTGCGCTGAAAATAATTAAATGCCGCATAAACCAAGTGTTTATGCGGCATTTGCGCTTTCCGTCTTTCGCTCGGGGGCAGTACCGTTGTACGGCACCCGCTCGCGAAAAACGAAATTC
>OIXS01000691.1_pt1 | contig 19737 bp, 6 predicted proteins | sample 1587841 | NCBI WGS metagenome assembly OIXS01 (sample SAMN03283254) | human gut metagenome | biome: human-associated habitat; material: feces | host: Homo sapiens | place: USA | collected 2013
GGAATGGTGGCTCTCAAAGTCCGGACAGGTGGCTCAAAGAGCCCCGGAATAATCACAAAAGGAAAATGGCACAGAGATAAAAAATAGGCAAAATATCTAATGGCATGGAGGGGCGAGTTTATGAAAAACAAATTAAAGCGAGTTACCATTGCAACTTTATCTGCTTGTATGATTGCAAATGCGGTACCGATACCGGGGAATGTAGCAAAGGCAGCGGTGACGCAGGAGATGATCGATTTTACCGATGAGAACAGTCAGGGCGGCTGGGTAAAAGATGGGGCAAATGGAACGATCACTTTCCAAAATGGTGAGGGTGATGATGGATTTATGGTACTTGAGTCTGCAGGAGAGTCCTTTTTCAAATATGGAAATTCCAAAACCCGTCAGGATGGAATTCTTGAAATGGATCTTACCCTGACGAAAGGACCGAATGGGGCGAGAATGTTGATTTTGTTCCGTTACAATTCTTCCTCTGACTGGGAAGGAATTGGAGTAGACGGTACTCACTGGTTCTGGCAGAAAGGTTCTTCTAACTGGGGAGATCTTAATTCCACAAAGACGACGTTTGATGCATCAGATATAAACCAGAAGCATCATATCAAACTGGAGTATCGTGGAAAGCAGATCAAGGTTTATCAGGATGGAGAGGTGATTATTGATCAGACAGTAGATGCATTTAGTGATACGATGTCCGGACAGATTGGAATGAGAGTCTGGGGAGAACCAACAGAAACCCATGGATGTGCTTTGAAGTTTGACAATATAAAAACTTCCGATATTTTTTCAGCAGTTTCGATTGATCCGAAAAGTGTGAAACTTGAACAGGATACAGCGGCAGCACAGGATATTGAAGTGGCAATAACAGGCGAGAATACATTAAGTGCGATTAAAAATGGATCAGAGGTATTGGAAAGGGGAACGGATTATACTGTAAATGGTCAGAATGTCACAATTAAGACAACTTATCTTGAAAAGATCAAAAGTCAATCCAGTACAAAGCTGGTTTTTGAATTCGAAGATGGGCAGACACAGACATTCACGATTAATATTAACATTCCGGAACCGACGGTATCCTATACAAGAAATTTTGCGGCAGACGGAGCAGACGGCTTTACGAAAAAGAGTGGAAGCGGTTCTATGAGTCTGGAAAATGGTGCCATGAAGCTTCAGGGAGATGGCGTATTTATTGATGATAATTCGGCAAGCCTGAAAGACCAGGAAATTGAATTTACATACGATCCAATGAATGATAATTGTGGATATGGGGCAGTTCTCCGGTATGTAAGTGATAATGAGTATTTCTATGTTGGACCGTCTTCACAGAATAATCAGCATTATACCAGATGGAATATCTGGAATGCACAGGGACAGTCACTTCTTGGAAGTGAATATAATGACAGTGGTTTTATTCTTGCAAATAGAGTGGTTCCATATAAGATAAAAGTAAGGATTGTGGACAAGTATGTGACAGTATTTGTTGATAATGAGGAAATTCTTAATAGAGAACTTAGTAATGTTACGACAAATCCGGGAAAAGTGGGATTCAGAACCGGAAGTAATAATGGAATGCTCATCCAGAAGTTTACGCAGGAGAATGCAGCTGTACCGACAGTTGTGGAAAATACAGAGCCTGTAACAATTCAGTCAGATGCCATGACAGTCCGTCTGGACCGTGCATTCCCGCGGGTAATCGATTATACATTAAAGAACGGTGGGGAGACTGTAAAAGGACAGGAACTTGCATTACATCAGATTGAGTTAAATAATAAACTTTATACACCGGATGTTACAGCAGATATCAGTGAGAATAAAGCGGTTTATCATGTGTCAGAGGCGACGACAGGAATTTCATTTGATGTTATATTTACTGTAGAAGGAAATGTCCTTTCTATGAATGTAAAAAATATAGTTGATGATCAGACGAAACTGTACACTTTGAATTTCCCGCGTCACAGTTTGATTTCTATGTCAAGTAAAGATGCGGACGGAAAGCTGACTGTAAATAATTATCAGGGACAGAATGCGATTTCGCTTTCTTCAGCCAATGCATCAGAAGCATATAATGAGACGACGCTTGCAGTGTTAAGTAATCGGAATGTTGCTGCTGCATTAAGTGGAGAATCATATAAAAACCGTCATGAAGTAGCATACCAGACGTTTGCGGCAGGAGACCATAATTCTACAGGTTTATGGATGAATGAGTATACTTACCGTGGACTGGATGGAGAGATAATGTATCTGCCTGCAGTCAAGGTAGCGGTCACAGCAGATTGCAATGGAGATGGAAAAGTAGACGCTCAGGATGGTGCGATTGTACTTCGGGATAAGTGCATGACCAGAAAAAGTGGAGCGGACGAAGTGACAGACTCCTGGACAATGATCGCAATGAATGTAGGATCCGAAGCTCAATATCCATTTCTCCGTATTTTGGATAATGTGAAGAAGATGTATCTGGCTACAGATGGATTTGGGCAGAATATTATTATCAAGGGATATCAAGGTGAAGGACATGACTCATCTCATCCGGATTATGCAAATTATAATAAGCATGCTGGTGGTCTGGAAGATTTCAACACTTTGCTGAGTGAGGCAGAAAAGTATAATGCACAAATAGGTATTCATGTAAACCAGACAGATACTTACCCGGAAGCTCCGCAGTATGGAAAGCTTGCAGCAAGCCTTCCGGCCTGGGATTGGTATGATAGTTCAAAAGGCATTATTCGTGAGAACGACGATCTTGACACATCAGAAAATGGATTGGATGGACGTTTTTCGCAATTATACGATAAAGATACGCAGGGAAAGATTGATACGACATATGTAGATGTATTCTTTGGAACAAGATGGCCGATGTATAAATTAATACAGAATATAAAAGGCCGCAACATTATTCTTGGAACAGAGAATCCTGATGAAATGGTTTCCCACAGTGTATTTGTCCATGGTATTCAGACCGGGGCAGGCAACTTTAAAGGAGCAGGAAATCTGGTTCGTTTTGTAGAGAACAACCAGTCTGATATTTTCCAGGGAACAACTTTGTTCAGAGGAATACAATCGAGAAACAACGGCGGCGATACAGGCGGAGCAAGCAAAGGTGGTGCTGGTATTGACGGTTGGCAGCAGTCTTCACAGGGAAATAATGCAGCAAGTATGAATGATTCGCTGGATACATTTTATTGCGAAGTACTTCCGGCTAAGTTCCTTGCACAGTATCCGCTGATGCAGTATGAAAGCGAATCGCGGGCAGTTCTGGGAAATAGTAACGAAGTAGTAACTGAGATCGTGAATAACGTTAATGTTATTACGCTGGACGGTGAAAAAGTTGCCGAAGGAAATAAGATTTTCATTCCATGGGAAAAGGATGATGATGAGCAGGGTAAGATTTATCATTATAATAAAGATGGAGGTTCAAGTACCTGGACACTTCCGGAATCCTGGGGAAATGTAACTGAGGTAACGATTTATAAACTGTCTGCAGAAGGAAAATCTGATAAGAAAACGCTTCCTGTGACAGGACGTAAAGTAACAATTGATGCGACAGCAAAAACAGGATATGTACTTTACAAAGAGGATGCTGTAAAAGTTGATACGGCTGATACAATGGAGTGGTCTACAGGATCTCCTGTGAAAGATATGGGATTCGATTCCTATAATTTTGATGAGTGGAAACCATCATCTACATCTGATAGTGTAGATCATATAAAGATTAAGGATAATAGTCTTGGAAATGCACACCTTTATATAGAGGGAACAAAAGATGGACAGGTAAGTCAGACTTTAACAGGTCTGGTTCCGGGGCAGGCTTATTCGGCATCTGTATGGTGCATTACTGATGATGGACGAAAAGCATCAATTGAGGTAAAGAACGGGGACGAAGTAGTTTCAAATTATATGGAACAGAGTAATGTCACGTATGGAGTTCATCATAATGATAAATATTTGACTAAGGCTCAGCGTATGCAGGTACGTTTTACTGCGGCATCTGACACGGTCAAATTAACGCTTTCTGCAGCAGCAGGAAAAAGCGATACATCGGTTGTTGACTTTGATGATGTGCGGGTGGCAAAAGTTGATGCTTCTACTAACCCGGATCCGAATAAGTATACTTATTGGGAGGATTTTGAAAATGTAGATCAGGGCTTTGGAGTATTTGTGTCTACGGAGTCTGATCAGTCGCATTTATCTCAGAAAAATCCAGTGAATCCAGAGTATACGACGGATGTGATTGATGGAAACTATTCTTTGAAGATTCGTGCAAAAGATTATATGAGAACCATTCCATCAACGGTTAGATTTAAACCGAATACAGAGTATAAAGTAGGCATTGAATATAAAGCACCAAGTGCAAATGCGTTTACTTTTGCAGTAAAATCTGATAAGGCTTCAAAGACGCTTGCAAGTGCGGTGGCAAATGCCCAGAGTGGAAAGCTTGTTCTCGAGTTTACAACAGGTGATGAAGAAGACTGCTATGTAGATATTACAGGACAGAGCAGTGAATATTATGTTGATAATTTCTATGTAGAAGAGGCATACATCCCGGCAGACTTTTCAGAGTTACAGAAGGCAGTAGATGAGGCAGAAAAATTAGACAGAACGGTATATATGACAGAGTATTATGCCGGTCTGGACAAGATTCTTGCGGAGGCTGAGAAAGTACTTGACAATCCACGGACAGAGCAGAGTGAGGTTGATGAGATGACCCAAAAAGTGAGGGATGCAATAAATGCATTACAGCCACTTGCGACAAATGCTGACTTTGCAGCACTGGAAAAAGCAGTAGAGGAAGCTGAGAAAATTATAGTAAAAGATTATAAAGACACATCGGATTTTGAAAGTGCATTAGCTGCTGCAAAACTTCTTTTGGAAGGCAAGGAAACGAAAAAGGAACTTAAGCATACAGAGGTAGCAACAGCAACTGATACGCTCGTTGAGAAGCAGAAAGCACTAAAACCGGTAGATCCAAAACCGGTTGACCCAGATCCGGTAGATCCAAAACCGGTAGATCCGAATCCGGTAGATCCAGATCCGGTTGCCCCAGGCAAGCCATCTACTCCGGATAATTCGAATGGTGCAGGACAGACGACAGGAAGTGGCAAGCCATCTGCTGACCAGAAAAATCCGGCGATGGGTACAAAAAAATCTGGAAAAGCAACAAAAACCGGCGATACAACTCCGGTTGTACCGGTGGCAGGAGGGGTACTGGTCTCTGCAATGATGCTTCTTGCAAATTTTCTCAAAAAGAAAAAAGACAATTGAGATGAAAGAGTGATGTTTGAATAAAAAATATGCTCCGTTCAGGCAGACAGGAACAAGAAAACCTGTTGCCTGAAGGAGCATATTTTATCTTAAGCACTCTTTGCGTTCCCGCTGACCAGGGTTTCATATTCACGCAGTTTCTCTTTCGCCTGCGGAGTTAAGTGCCTTGGAACTTCAATCTGAACCGTTACATACTGGTCACCGTGAACCGAAGGGTTCTTCATGGAAACAATTCCCTTTCCTTTCAAACGGATTTTAGAACCGGACTGTGTACCCTCACGGATCTTACAAAGCACATTGCCATATAAAGTCTGAACCAGTGCTTCACCACCAAAGACAGCCGTCGTGAAAGGTACAGTAATTGTCGTATAGACATCCGTTCCCTTTCGCTCGTATCCCGGTTTGTCAGCGACCTTGACCTTCAACATCAGATCCCCGGCATCTCCGCCATTTGTACCGGGCATTCCCTTGCCACGGAGACGGATCGTCTTACCGGTGTCGATTCCTGCAGGAATATGAACCTTCAGTGACTGGGAAGGATTTCCCGGAGCATTTGGATCCTGTAATGTAATGACCTTGTCACAGCCAAAAGCAGCTTCATCAAAACCAACGGTTACTTCTGCATTCAGATCGGATCCCTTTGACTGAAAACCACCGGACTGGAACCCACCATGGAAGCCGTTCCCAAAACCGGAAGAAGTCTTGCGGGAGGTTCCTCCGTGGAACATATTTCCGAAAATATCTCCGAACATATCATCCATATTACCACCCTCAAAGTGGTATTCCTGATACCCACCGTTTCCGGTAAAACCGCCACCACTGAAACCACCACTGCCAAAACCATTGCTGCCAGATCCAGTTCCATCAGATCTGGCTCCACCAAAGCCACTTCCATAGAATCCACCATAGAAACCACTGGTGTCGGTTCCACCGGCAGCACCGCTCTGGTCAAATGCAGCGTGACCAAATTGGTCATAAAGTTTCTTCTTTTCAGGATCACTCAGGATATTATAAGCTTCGGTGATCTCTTTAAATTTCTTTTCAGCTTCTTTATCACCGGGATTCGTATCCGGGTGATACTTTTTAGCAAGCTTTCTGTAGGCTTTTTTTATTGCTGACGGATCAGCACCTTTCGCCAGTCCGAGCAGTTCATAGTAATCTCTTTTCATAGACTCACCCTCATATCTTTCCGTTACATTTGTATCATCTGATCTGCATTACTTTTTACACTATTGTATGCAAAGAAACAGTACGATTCATACTGTTCTATATGTAATATAGCAGAGAGAATAAAAGCAGTCAAGGGAGAAATGAAAAGAATGTTCCGAATTAGACAAAATAAGCGTGGGAATCAACCGAAAAGAACGAGTTGAAAAATTCTGCTGTTGTTATAATAGTATTAAGTCAGAGTGGGTAAGTTCGTGCGTAGAAAGAACAAGATTTCAGAACAGGAGGGGATGCGGAGTATGAAGAATCGAAAAAAGCAGTTCCTGAAGATCGGAATTGCAGTATTGGTGATCGCGGTTGCGGGAATTGTTGCCGGGGTCGTCCGATACAGAATTGATAATCGATTCGATTTAACTGTTGGGGGGCATACAATCAGCAAAGATGAATATGTGAACTGCATGAAATCTGTAGAGTATGATACAGAGGTGCAGATTCAGCAGGACTATGATGCCGTTTATGAAGATGGCTTCTGGGAGAAAAAGTATGATGGGAAATACGGCTACGAAATTCTGACGGAAAATACAGTAGAACAGTTGAAATACATCCATGCGGTCTATGACCTTGCAGAAGAATGTGGTGATGTATCAGACAGCAGTTATGAGGCTTTGGAAAAGCGTTGGAAAGACGAAAATGCAAAGCGGAGTGAAAAGGTTGAAAATGGAGAAGTGGTCTATGGACTGAAAGAGTATACTTTTCAGATTTATCTTCAGTATGAAATGAGTACGCTCAAAGAAAAATACTGCAATGATTACACCCGTGAGGGCATGGAACTGACAGAGGACGAGATACTGGAATACTACAACAGCCGCGAATGGATCTTCGGGGACAGCGAAGAGAATGCTGATCTGGAGACAGCAAGAATTGCGGTGGAACGTGAGTTGCGTGAAAAGAAATATGATGACATCATCACGCAGTGTGAAACTGATTCTCAGGTGGACGGGAACATGGCGGATGTAAACCGGTTTACCTTGAAGAATATAAAATGATGGAAGGAGCAATATTATGAAGAAGAAATGGATGAGCGGTGCTCTGGCTCTTCTGCTTGCAGGAACTACGGTTGCATCAATGATGCCTGCAGTTTCTGTTAATGCTGAAGGACAGAACACTGCAACAGGAACAACATATTATGTTGATTCCGAAAATGGAAATGCCGATGAAAATGCAACAGGTACTTCCAAAAGCGATGCATTTAAAACCTTGGAACAGGTAAATGCAGTGAATCTTCAACCAGGAGATCAGGTACGTTTTAAGAAAGGATCTGTCTTCAATGGAGAGGCACTTCATTTTACGAAGGAGGACAGCGGTAGTGCAGATGCACCGGTTGTTATTTCAACTTATGGAGATGAGAGTGCAGCCAGACCGAAGATCAATACAAATGGTCAGGGACGCTGGAATCTGAACTATGGAAATCCACTGGATAACCAGAACCATAAATGGAAAGGTGAAGTATCTTCCTGTATTCTGATTGAGGATACAGAATACATTGAGATCAATGGTCTGGAACTGACGAACAACAGAGCGACAGATAAAGTACCGGAAACAGATTCAAACGGTAATGTACGTGACTACAATGATGCTTATGCAATGGACAGAACCGGTGTTGCCGGAGTTGCAAAAGATAATGGAACAGTAGATCATATCGTACTGAATGATCTTTACATTCATGATGTAACAGGTAACGTCTATAATAAGCACATGACCAATGGTGGTATCTACTTTATCATGGAGAAACCGACAAATGAGGCAACAACAGGTGTTGCAAGATACAATGATGTTAAGATTAAGAATTGCTATCTTGATACAGTAAACCGGTGGGGAATCGCAGTTGGATATACCTATCAGTGGGGAAGATTCACAAATGCTTCTCTGTCAGATGAGGTGATGTCTACATATGGAGCATCCAAGGTTGTAATCGAGAATAACTACCTGAACAATGTCGGTGGAGATGCGATTACAACAATGTACTGTGACAATCCTTTGATCCAGTATAATGTGTCAGAGAATGCAGCAAAGCAGATTAATAAAACAGACTACTCACAGCAGCAGCCAAGTCTGGATGCAAATGGAAATGAGACTGGTAAACAGGACGTTGGAGCAGGACGTGTGGCAGCAGGTATCTGGCCATGGAAGTGTAAAAATGCCATTTTCCAGTACAATGAATGCTTCGCAACGCTGAATGCATCCAGCGGTAATGGTGACGGACAGCCTTGGGATGCTGACTACGGTGATGGAACAAACTATCAGTACAACTACAGTCACGGTAATACGGCAAGTACGATCATGTTCTGTGGACCGCAGTCCATCAATAATACATTCCGTTACAACATCAGCCAGAATGAAGATATGGGACCGCTGGATCCTGCTGGAAATACAGGAAATTGTCAGGTTTACAATAATACCTTCTATATTAAAGCGGGACTGAATACAATCTGGCATAGAAGTCATGGAAATGGTGGACCGGTTACAGCAGAAAATAATATTTTCTATTTTGCAGGAAGTACACCGGCAACAGTTTCAAACTGGAATCCGAGCAACAATAAAGTATTCGACAACAACCTGTACTACAATGTATCCAATTACCCAACTGATGCAAATGCAGTAAAGGTATCCGCAGGAACAGCAGTACTTGTTGATGCAGGTTCAGGTCCGGTTGCAGCAGCAGAGGACAAGCAGGCAAGACTGCATGAAGATCCGACAGCTACTACAAAATTTGATGGATACAAACTGGCAGCAAACTCACCGGCTATCAATGCTGGTAAAGTAATTGTTGACAGAAATGGTTATTCTATCGATCATGACTTCTTCGGACATGCAATCACAGCAGTACCGGAAATCGGAGCAGCAGAAAGTGATGCAGTTACAGCACTTGTACTTCGTTCCAATACATACACAATTTCAGGAACAAATGTAAGTGATCTTCCGAAGAATACAACAGTAGAGCAGTTCCGCAACAACATCATCGTTGATACAGGCGTTACAGTTACTGTAAAAAATGGTGATAAAGTTCTTGGCGATGCAGATATCGTGAAAGGTGGAGCAACCGTCGTTCTTTCTTATGAAGGAATGGAGGATGTAACTTATACAGTAGTTGCAAGTTCTGATAAAGAACTGAAAGATGCTTATTATGAAGTAAAAGGAACAACCATGAGCGTTCCTTATACAGCTAAAAATCCGACAACAGTGAGCGAGATGAGAAAGAATATCACTGTAGCTGATACAGCAACTGTTTCTGTATTAAATGGCGGAACTGAGCTGGCAAATACGGATGCAGTAGCAGAAGGCATGACACTTCGTATCACAGCTGAAGACGGAACAACAAATGATTATACAATCGCTCAGAAGAACACATACAACTGGACTCTTGACTTTGTTAAAGGACAGCAGGGAAATGTATGGTTTGGACAGCAGAAGAACGGAACCGGTGACTGGACAAATATGACAGAATCTGACAGAGACGGATGGCCGAACTGGTGTGTGAATACATATTACGGCCCTGGTATTGATGCTTCACAGGGTACAACTTCAACAACAGATACAAGCGTTCACGGACTGCTTTCCGCACCGCCGAACAGCGATATCTCAACAGCAATGGCATTCAGAGCACCGAAGAGCGGTACAGTATCCTTCAATGTAAAAGATGATGAGCCATACCTTCGTCAGAATGGAAATTCAGGCGGAACAGTTACATTAAGCCTTCTTGTTAATGATACAGTAAAGCAGAGTGTAACACTTCAGACCAGCCGTGAGAAAGCAACAGACTGGGCAAACTTTGATGCAATCGAAGTAAATGCGGGAGATGTGATCCGTGTAGTAACAAAGAGCAACAGCAATCCAAGCAAGCCGTCTGTTCATGTTACTCCGATTATCACATACCTTGATACAGCAGTAGCTGATACAGAAGCACCGGATGCTCCGACAGCAGTAAGAACAGCAGATGTTACAGAGACAACAGCAAAAGTTGCATGGGCAGAAGCAAGCGATAATGTTGGCGTAGTTGGATACAATGTATATGTAAATGATACAAAGGTAAATGCAGAACTTGTAACAGCTACAGAGTATGACCTGACAGGTCTTACAGCATCTACAGAGTACAGTGTAAAAGTTACAGCAGTTGATGCAGCTGAAAATGAATCTGAGAAATCAGAAGCAGCTACATTTACAACAGCAAAGGCAGTCGATACAGAAGCACCAAGCGTTCCGACAGACGTAAAAGCATCTGATGTTACAAAGACAGGTGCAACTGTTACATGGACAGCTTCTACAGATAATGAAGGAGTTGCCGGATACAATGTATATGTAAATGGAACTCAGGTAAATGATACACTGGTAGCAACAACAGAATATGTACTGACAGGTCTTACAGAAGGAACAGAGTACACAGTAGAGGTAGAAGCTGTTGATACAAATAACAATGTATCCGCAAAGGCAGCAGCTACATTTACAACAAAGAAAGATGCTGTAAATCCTGATCCGACAGTAGTTGATAAGACAGAACTCAAGGCAACTACAGCAAAGGCAGATGCAGCACTTGCAGCAACAGACAAGTACACAGCAGAATCACTGAAAGCCCTGCAGGCAGTTTACGATCAGTACGCATCCGTTCTGAATGACGAAAATGCAACGCAGGCTCAGGTTGACGAAGCAAATAAAGCCATCGCAAAAGCCCTCAATGCTCTTGTAGAAAAGAAGACAGATGACGGAAAGAAAGACGACGGCAACAAGGGTGACAATAAGACTACAACAAAGGTAGACAATACTAAGAAAGCAGCTAAGACAGGCGATACAACAAACGTGGCAGTTTGGGCATTTGCACTGGCAGCATCCGCAGCGGCAGCAGGCGTTGTAGTAAAGCGTAAAAAAGAGAACTAAAAACTTTGCAGTTTTGTAAATGTGAAATTTAGAAACAAGCGGGGGAGGTTATGAAAAATGCTGATCTCCTTCGCTTTGATAACATAATGGGAGGAAAGACATGAGAAAAAAAGCCTTATCAATGCTTATGGGCTTAGTTCTTGGAGTTACGACGATTTTCAGTTCTGTTGGAACAACAGGAGTTACGGTATATGCCGCTGAAAATGACGTAACAGATGCGGACTGCACAGATAAAGATACTGCAGCACCAACACCGGACGATACAGTACCTGATGCAAATCAGTATAAGTATCAGAAGGATGAACTTGCAGCATTTTGTCATTTTGGTCCGAATACATTCAATGAACTGGAGTGGGGATTTGACCAGTCAACACAGAAAAAGCTTTATGAAGGAAGAACTCCAGATGAGATTTTTACGCTGGAAAGTGATTTCGACGCAGAAACATTAGTAAATACACTGAAAAATGCAGGATTTAAAAAGCTGATTGTAACAGCAAAGCATCATGATGGATTCTGTATCTGGAACAGTTCTTATACAGATTATGATATTGCAAGTACAAGTTATAAAAATGGAGAGGGAGATATCCTCGCAGAAATTTCAGCAGCGTGTACGGCAGCCAATATGGACATGGGATTATATCTTTCACCATGGGATGTAGCAGAGTCAACCTTTGGTTCAGATGGTGGGTCGATCAATAATGCCTACAATGAATATTATAATAATCAGCTTAAAGAAATCCTGAGCAATCCGAAATACGGAAATAACGGGCATTTCGTGGAAGTATGGATGGATGGAGCGAACGGTTACAATAATGTACCGCAGACATACAATTTTGAAAAATGGTATGCAACAATTCAGAAATATGAAGGAATAGAAGCAGGCTATAAAGCAGATTGTATGCTGTTCGGAGCAGGAACTCATACAACAGTCCGCTGGATCGGAAATGAAAATGGTTTTGCAGATGATACGACATGGGCAAAATCAACAATCCGTGATGGTCAGATCTATAATGATGCCAGTCAGCGTACCGGAGATTACAAAGGAGATCCGACAGACGGATATTCCAATGGATATGAAGATGGTAATCACTGGACAGTACCGGAGGCAGATGCAAGAATTACATCCGGATGGTTCTGGGGAACACAGAAAAATACTCCAAGAACTCTGACAAACCTTGCAGAGATGTATTTTAGATCAGTTGGTCATAACGCAACCTTACTTTTGAATGTGCCTCCGAATAATGAGGGAAAAGTAGACCAGGCGATTCTGGATCGTGTTGTGGAATTTGGCCAGAATGTTCAGGATACATTCAGGACCAATCTTGCGAAAGCAGATGGAACAACAATTACAGCAAGTAATGTCCGCGGCAATGATATTGACTTCAAGCCGGGAAATGCAGTTGATGACGATGATGCTACATACTGGACAACAGATAATGGTACAACAAGTGGAAGCCTGACAATCAAATGGGATTCTGCAAAGAGATTTGATGTCGTATCAATCGAAGAGGCAATCCAGAATGGACAGCATATCAATAACTATAAAGTTGAATACAAAGAAAATGACAATGCAAGCTGGCAGACCATGGAAAGTGGTGTGACGGTTGGATCAAAACGACTGATCAGAACATCACCAATATCTGCAACTCAGGTAAAAATTACTGTCGGAACATCAACAGGGAAAGTTCCGCAGCTTAGCGAAGTTGGAGTTTATAAAGCCAGCAAAGGCTTTCAGCTGAGTGGAGCAGCTCCTGATGGAATGGATTCAACAAGCGTTAATGATACAAAGAAGTTTACATTCAGTGATTCAGGATGGAATCCACAGACAGGAACTACTTATATTAATGGTCAGAATACCTGGTCAAATAAAGCGGGTGCAGAATTTACTTATACCTTTGATGGAACAAAAGTATATCTGATGGGAACAAAAGACCCGAATCATGGTCAGGCAGATGTCTATATTGATGATATGGATACTCCGGTTGCAACGATTGATACGCATGATACTGCAAGATCAACAGGAGCAAAGATTTTTGAGTCGGCGGATCTGAAAAACGGACATCATACACTGAAGCTGGTAGCAAAGACAACAGCAGCAATCGGTGTCGAGGCAGCCTATGTCATCAACAATGGCGGAAAAGGTATGCTGGAGATCGAAAATGACTCTTATACGATGAATGAAGACAGTGATCTGGCAGTAAAAATCAGGCGTGTAGGAGGAACAACAGGTAAGATTACAGCAAGACTGGAACCAAATCCGGGAAGTGCGATACAGAAGCACTTTAATACAGGTTTGATCCCGGAGGTTGTATTTGAGAATGGAGAATCTGAGAAAGTGATCAGTCCTGCAGCACATGCAAACCGTGTGCCGACAACGGATGGAGATGTATACTTTACACTGGAGCTTTCAAGCAGCAGCCCGGTAATCGGACTTGCAAGCTCAGCCAAGGTAACAATTCTTGATGCTGATGCAATTACAAGAGATTCACTTAATACATTGATCACAGAATCTGAAGGATTAAAAGAACATCTTTATTCAGAAGGATGGACATCATTTACAGCAGCACTTTCCTCAGCAAAGACTGTTGCAGCAAATGAAAATGCTACAGATACACAGATCAAAAATGCATATTCTACATTATATGCAGCTAAAGAAGCTCTTGTAGTACGTACGCAATATACGGCAGATGACAGATTCCAGTTCCCGTGGAAGAACGGAACAAGTGCAATCCTGGAAGCAGAGTTTGCTACAACCATTACAGAAGCCTGTGGAGACACACAGTGGAGATGTGAAGTTAACTCAGAAAATTGGGCAAGCAATGGTAAGTATATTAATTCATTGAATAAGACCAATACAGGTACAGATAAAGTTGAGTATGCATACAATGCAAAAAAACCAGGTACATATCACGTGGTTGCAACTTATCGTAGTGGAGACACCAATAACGGAAATAAACTTGCATGGTCAGAAGCAAACAATAAGATTACAGCCGGAAATATAACAACTCCACATACAAAAGTAAATAATGTGCTTTCTGTTGGTACAGTTGAGTTTGATATTGTTGTAACAGAAGCAGGAGAAGGAACGCTGATCCTTCAGCCGGTAGATAACAGCGGTGCACCGCAGCTTGATAAACTTGAAATTACACCAAAGAACGTTGCAGTTGAGTCTTATGATATCACAGCAACAGCAGGTGAAGGCGGTACGATCACAGCAGAAGGTCTTGCAGATGGCAAGGTATCTGTTACAGAAGGTGAAAGTGCAACATTCACGATCGCCGCAAATGATGGATATGAAGTCAGCGATGTTAAAGTTGACGGAACATCTGTAGGAAAGAGAACTTCCTATACATTTGAAAATGTAGATGCAGCTCATACAATTGAGGCGACATTTGCATTTACAAATTATACTGCAGCAAATCCATTTGAATTCCCGACAACAAAGGGAACGACAAAGACTCTGGAAGCAGAGTATGCAACAACGATCACTGAGGCATGCGGAGCAACAGAGTGGAGATGCGAAGTAAACTCAGAAGCTTGGGCAAGCAATGGAAAGTATATTAATTCTCTGAATAAGACATCTACAGGAGCAGATTCAGTTGCTTATGCTTATAATGCACCGGTAGCAGGAACTTATAAAGTAACAGTAACTTATAGAAGTGGTTCTGATACGAACAAACTTGCATGGAGTGAGCAGGATGGAAAGATCACTGCCGGTCAGGTGGCAACACCGAACTCCAAGGTGAATAATGCACTTCAGGCAAAGACGGTTGAATTTAACATGGTTGTTACAACGGCAGGAGCAGGAACTCTTGTATTTACAGCACCAGATGGAGATTCACCACAGACAGATAAATTTGATATCGAATTAGTAAAACTGGCAGACGAAGCTGACCTTACAGAACTTCAGACAGCGATCACAAATGCAGAGGCAATCCTCAATGCAGCAGATAAAGATAAATATTCTGCAGCGGCACTTGTAGAGCTTCAGGAACTTGTAAATGCAGGAAAGCAGTTGACAACAGCAAGCTCTCAGGCAGATGTAGATGCGAAGAAAGCTGAGATCACAGCAAAGATTGCTGACATCCAGACTCAGTTCACAATTACAGCAACAGCAGGTAATGGTGGAAAGATCGCACCGACAGGAGCAACAAATGTTTACAAAGGAACATCCAAAGCATTCACGATCACACCGAATGACGGATATCATGTAGACAGCCTTACAGTAGATGGAACTGCAGTTGACGTTGTAACAGAATATACATTCTCAGACGTAACAGCAAACCATACGATTGCAGTAACATTTGCAAAAGATGCAATGACAGTTGCAAAGGAAAATCTGCTTGCAGCAATCAATACAGCAAATGAGAAGCTCGCACAGACAGACGCTTATACACCGGCTTCTCTGGAAGCACTTCAGAATGCTGTAGATGAAGCTCAGACAGTTTACAACAAAGCAGATGCAACTCAGACAGAAGTTGACAATGCAAAAGCAAATGTAGAAGCTAAGATTGCAGCACTGAAAGAGAAGGCAGACAAATCTGCACTGAGACTTGCAGTGAAAGCAGCAGAGGGTGAAGCAGCCCTGACAGATAAGTATACAGAAGAATCCATCGCAGCTCTTCAGACAGCAATTGATGCAGCCAATAGAGTTCTGGCTGATGACAACGCAACCCAGGCAGAGGTAGATGCACAGGTTGAAGCTGTAAATGCAGCAAAGGCAGCACTCGAAGAGAAGAAAGCACCGGTTGTAAAAGAGGAGCTTGAAAAGGCGGTTGCAGATGCAACAGAAGTTGTCGGAGCAACAGACAAGTATACAGAAGCATCACTTGCAGCTCTTCAGTCAGCAATCGATGCGGCAAATGCAGTTCTTCAGAATTCAGATGCAACTCAGGATGAGATTGATGCAGCAGTACAGGCTGTAAAAGAAGCAAGAGCAGCCCTGAAAGCAAAAGATGATGATAAGAAGGACGACAGCAATAAGGATGATGACAAGAAAGACGATAATAACGGATCCGATAATAATGGCGGAAATAACAACGGCAATGCGAATAACGGATCAAATAATAATGGTTCTTTCAACAATGGATCATCCAATAACGGTACTGCAAATGGTACATCAAATGTAGCGAAAGCAGCCAAGACTGGTGATACATCAAATGTAGCAGGAATGGCAATGCTTTGCCTGGCAGCAGGACTTGTTGTAGTAATGGCAAAGAGAAGAAGAACAAACTAATCTGAAGTGAGTTCCGAATTTTCAATGCAATAAAAGAATAAAAAATTCCTTCCGGGGGTTTCCTGGAAGGAATTTTTTTGTGGTTTTTATTTCAAAATCGCTTTTCTGTAATGGGATGGTGTTGCATTGATTACATTCATAAAGACCTTAGAATAATGCTGGGAATCTTTGAATCCGACCTGCAGAGCGATTTCTGTCAGCGTTAGACTTGTATTCTGCATTAACTCGATGGAACGGTTGATCCGGTAAATGTTAATGTAATTAGAAAGGGTTACCCCCATATAATTTTTGAAGATCTTACTCAGATAGCGGACAGAGATATGCAGCTGCAAGGCGATATCCTCCTGACGGATCTTCTGGGTAAAATGTTCCCGAATGTAATTCAGTGTATAAGCAACATAGCTGTTCTGAAGCTGTGGTTTGGAAAATCCATGCTCTGCCTCTGTATGGTCAAGGATATACAACATCAGGTTCATCAGTGCAACGTTAATATTTGCAGCAGAGAACAGACTGTTGGATGAAGCATAGAGAGTAATGAGCTTCTGAAGATGTTCGTCGATGACTGGATCAGATTCCATCCGGTAATAGAACTGGGCAGAAAAGAGGATCGCATGCATCAGGGTGATAGGAAAAACTCCCTCATCTTCAAGAACAATCGTGGAAAACATCTCAGGGTTAAAGTGAATATGCTGAAATTCACAGTCAGATGTGTCATTCAGATAAAAAGAATGAACTACATCGGGGAGTAACATGATAAATTCGCCCGCTGTACAGTGGATCGTTTCCGACTGAATATCCATATAACATTCACCGGAAAGAATCCGATAAATCTCAATATTTGTATGTAAGTGCCGGGCAAAACTATAACCGGCTTTACGATATTCAACAACAGCACCGGACAGGATGGAATCGGACAATGTCATCAATCCAGGTACTTCGTGTTCCTGAATCTTAGTCTCCTCAGCAGGAGGAGTAGAATGTTTATTTACTGACTGAACAGTAGTTTTTTTCTTCATGTGTAAAAAAAGCCTCCATAGATAAGCACAATTAATAAGCGTTAATCTGTATTATAACAGAAATAAAGAAAAAATGTACCGAAAAATACAAAAAATGTGAATATTTTTTTAAAAAATATAAATAAAATGTAAATTCAGAGGTTCTGAATTTGACAAAATAAGCGATTATAAAGAGTAAATTAAACAAGCACATTCAAAAGAAAAGTTTTATAATGTAGATAATTGGACATTGGGAGGAGTCTGCCCATAGGAATCGAAGGCAGAGGAATTTCATGACAATAAATTAAGATACATCAGAAACGTATCAGAAAGGGGTATTATGAGAAGAAAAATGAAATGGCGGGTACTTGCAAGTGCCTGTGCAGCAGCAATGGCTGTGACGTCTCTGCCGTATATGGCAACGCAGGTCAATGCGGAACCGGCCGCTGTAACGCAGCAGACTGGTGACAATGATCTGAAGCTGTGGTATACGAGTCCGGCAGACATTACCAAGTATTACGAAGGTTGGCAGGAAAAGTCACTTCCGATCGGTAATGGCGCAATCGGTGGAACGGTATTCGGCGGAATCACCAGAGAGCGTATCCAGCTGAATGACAAATCGCTTTGGTCAGGAGGACCAAGCACCAGCAGACCGAATTACAATGGAGGTAACCTGGAGAACAAGGGAAATAACGGAGCGACTATGACATCAATCCACAACTATTTCGCAAATGGTCAGGACAGCTCCGCAATCAGTCTTGCAAACAGCAACCTGGTCGGTGTAAGCGATGATGCAGGAACCAATGGATATGGATATTACCTGAGCTGGGGAAATATGTATATTGATTTCAAAAATGTATCATCTAACAACGATGTGACGAATTATACCCGTGACCTGGATCTGAAAACAGCCATCGCAGGTGTAAACTATGACAAGGGAAGTACTCATTATTCAAGAGAGAACTTCACAAGTTATCCGGACAATGTTATTGTTACACATATCACAGCAGACGGTTCTGAAAAGATCAGTCTGGATGTAAGTGTAGAACCGGATAATAGCAGAGGAAGTGCTATTAATGGGATTGGCGATAGCAGCTATCAGAGAACATGGGATACAACCGTGTCAGATGGACGGATCTCCATTAACGGACAGCTCACAGACAACCAGATGAAATTTTCATCCCAGACTCAGGTTATTACCGACAATGCCGGTACGGTGACAGATGGGGATGGAAAAGTAAGTGTTTCCGGTGCAAGTGAGGTTACGATCATCACTTCCATGGGAACAGATTATAAGGATGAATATCCGAGCTACAGAACAGGTGAGACTGCAAGCGAACTGACAAACCGTGTAAAATGGTATGTAGATCAGGCAGCAGTTAAGACATACGAAGAACTGAAAGCGAATCATGTAAGTGATTATCAGGAGATCTTCAACCGTGTTGATCTGAATCTTGGACAGACTGTCTCAACAAAGACAACAGATGCACTTCTTTCCGCATACAAAGCAGGAACTGCATCAGAAGCTGAAAGACGTCAGCTGGAAGTTATGCTGTTCCAGTACGGAAGATTTATGACCATTGAGTCTTCCAGAGAGACACCGGAAGATGATCCGTCCAGAGCGACACTTCCGTCTAACCTTCAGGGAATCTGGGTTGGAGGAAATAACTCTGCATGGCATTCTGACTATCATATGAATGTAAACCTGCAGATGAACTACTGGCCGACCTATTCTACGAATATGGCAGAGTGTGCGCAGCCGTTGATTTCGTACGTAGATTCTTTAAGAGAACCAGGACGTGTTACTGCAAAAATTTATGCAGGTGTGGATCAGGGATTTATGGCACATACCCAGAACAATCCGTTTGGATGGACTTGTCCGGGATGGTCATTTGACTGGGGATGGTCGCCGGCAGCGGTACCGTGGATTCTTCAGAATTGCTGGGAATACTATGAATTTACAGGTGATGTATCCTATATGCAAAATTACATCTATCCAATGATGAAGGAAGAGGCAATTTTCTACGATAATATTTTGATAGATGATGGAACCGGACATCTGGTATCTTCACCAAGTTATTCACCGGAGCATGGACCAAGAACAGCAGGAAATACATATGAGCAGACACTGATCTGGCAGTTATATGAAGATAC
>OIXS01000696.1_pt1 | contig 19605 bp, 14 predicted proteins | sample 1587841 | NCBI WGS metagenome assembly OIXS01 (sample SAMN03283254) | human gut metagenome | biome: human-associated habitat; material: feces | host: Homo sapiens | place: USA | collected 2013
AAGTCTCAATTAGTAGCTTAATTAATATGTCCAATATTTTGGGTGCATATCATTTTGCTATTAAGAGCTTTTTTATTTTAAAAATTAATTACTTTATCCATTTACCACAAGCTTTATCTTGGCAGATTTTATTATTATCCACAACTAATTGACCACGTAAAAATGTTTTGATAGGCCAACCTTTAATTTTTCTACCAGCAAAAGCAGTGAGAGGTTGTTTGCTGTGAAGTTTTTCATTTTCAATAGTATCAACTTTATTCATATCGACAACTACAATATCGGCATCTTTACCGATTTCTAAATTACCTTTATTTGGTAAATTATAGATATCAGCTACATTTTTAGCCATGACTTTCACTAAGAAAGGCAAAGTGATATGACCATTATTTACTTCATTGAGCATTAATGGAAGCATAGTTTCTACACCGCACATGCCAGCAGGAATGGAGAATAAATCACCTTGTTTTTCACTGATGATATGTGGTGCATGGTCAGAGGCGATAAAATCTATAGTGCCATTTTTCAATCCTTGCCAAAGTGCAAGTCTATCTTCTTCATGTTTGATGACAGGATATACTTTCATCATTGGCCCTACACTATCATAATCTTTAGCAGATAAAAATAGATATTGTGGGCAAGTTTCAGCAGTTATATTTACACCATTAGCCTTTGCTTGAGCGACTGCTTCCATTCCCATTTTAGAAGTCAAATGAAGAATATGAAGTCTAGCACCAGTGGCTTTAGCAAGTAGACTAGCTGTTTGGATAGTCAAAGCTTCTGCTAGAGCTGGTCGAGATTGGATTAAAGCTTCGTAATCTTTTTTACCAGATTGTTGCAAGCGTTTAGTTAAAGTTTGAATTAATTCAATATTTTCAGCATGAATGGCGATTATTTTTCCTGTTTTTGCCATTTGTTCAAAAATTTCATAGACTTCACCATCGCCAAGAGGTGGGATAATATCTTCATCTTTAGGATTGTAATTATAAATTAAAGCTTTTGTTTTGGCATTTATAGCATATCCCCAGAAGAATTTTACAGCACTAGCACCAGCTTCACAAAGTCTAGGTAAGTCGTCAAGGTTGATTTCACCTAAAGAAAGACCCCAAATACCATAATCAGCAAAAGCTTTAGGAGCAAAATAATTTGCTTTTTGCAATAAATCTTGCTCATTTAAAACAGAAGGATTTGTATTGGGCATATCAAATACAGTAGTTACACCACCGGCAATAGCAGCTTGTGTGCCAGTTGTAAAATCTTCCTTAGCAGTAGCTCCAGGGTCACGAAAATGACAATGCGTATCAATACAGCCAGGTAAAAGATACTTACCAGAAACATCATAAACCTCAGTAGCAGGCTTATCTGCTAATGAAATTTCAACAATCTTTTCATCTTGTATATAAATATTTCCTAGATAGATTTCATTTTCATTAACAATAAAACCATTTTTTAAAGCCAAATCATACATAAAAAAATTATCCCTCCTAAGAATTATAAAATACATTTTTCCTTTATATAAAAAATAAACTATAACAAATAGCATAACATATTTTTAAAATGCTAAAAATAATAAAAATTACGTTAAAAATTCCACAGATAAGATTTATAATTTAAGCAATAAATAGTACATATTATTTTCTTATATATGATATAAGAATAATACCAAATATATTCGCGTTAGCAGACTTTTGCGGTATTGAATTTATTTAAATACTAAAATAACACGTAATATCTATTTTCCGCATTATAAAATTTTAATGGTAACTGTTAAGTTATTGAAAATAATTAGCACTGAATACGGTTTTAGTCTGAATGTTTGAGCGAAGCGAGTTTCTAAGCGTTGTATGAAGTGATAATTATTTTCAAAGTTAAAATTTTATCTGCGGTGGATTTCTTTTGTTACTTTTCTTTGTCCATAAAAGAAAAGTAATAATAACTTATTATAGCATAGTGGCAAGTATTAGAATATATTTTATGTTTAATCTCGTTATAGGGATATGTTATAATGATGACTTAGGTTTTAGTTAAATGGAGATGTTATTTTGAAAAATAAAGCTTATGTGTTGTTGTCTTTGGCTGGAATTTTATGGGGTTTTCAGCCTGTAGTGGTGAAATTCATTGTAGCGGAGATGAACCCACCTACTTTAGTATCTTTCCGATATTTATTACTTAGTGCTACTTTATTTTTATTGATGAAAATTACACATAAAAAAGATTTTATACCGCCTAAAAGTTGTTGGTTGCCACTCATAATTATGGGGATAACAGGCGTTAGTTTGAATAATGGTTCACAATTTACAGGGCTACAATATTCTACAGTAGCTAATGCCACTTTGATTGCTGCTATGACGCCAGCTGTTACATCTTTATTAGCTTTTGTATTTTTGCGTGAAAGATTGGCTTTATTGCAATGGATTGGAATTATAATTTCGATATCAGGGACATTGTATTTAATCAGCAATGGAAATCTAGATATTATTTTACATATTTCATTTAATTTAGGAGATATATTATTTTTTGTAGCTCAATTAAGTTGGGCAATTTATTGTTTAATCAGTATTCGTGTGATGAAGAAAATGTCTGTATTATCTGTTACAGCATGGGCAGGAGTATTTGGTGCGATTTTTATTGCAATCTATGGTCATTTTACTTGTGGTTTATTTATACCAGATTTATCTATGAAAGCTATGGCTTCATTTGCATATATTGTATGGCTCGGTGGTGTAGGAGCAATGATATTTTGGAATATTGGTGTAAAAAATGTAGGTGCAAGTACAGCTTCCATATTTTTAAATATCATGCCTATTGTGGGGATTGTTACAGCTTCAATAACATTAAATGAAATAATTACTATGGAAGAATGTTTAGGTGCAGTAGTTATTTTATTAGGTGTATATATAACAACACATACAAAGCAAATTTTAGAAAAGTTAAATTGGAAAAAGTAAAATAAAGTTAAAATAGATTAATGAAAATAAAATTATTTTTAGCTGAGAAATTTTGCGAAAAAATTAGTTATATAGTATTATGATTATAAAGTATAATGTGTAAAAAGTAGGAGGGTTTCTTTTGAAAAAGCTTGTAGTAACAGGAACAATTTTGCTCAACAAAGCAGTAAATGAAAATGTAAAACACATGGTTATCAAAGCTCCAGAAATTGCAAATCTTGCTGAACCTGGTCAGTTTGTTCATGTGAAGACTTTGCATAGTGAAAACTTTTTGCGTCGTCCATTCAGTATTGCAGATGTAGATAAAAACGAAGGTACAATCACTTTAATTTATCGTATTGTTGGTAAAGGCACAGCTGAATATTCTAGATTAAAAGAAGGCGAAGAATTTAGTATTTTAGGCCCTATCGGTAATGGCTTCAAATTAAAAGAAGGTCGTCCATTGCTCGTAGGCGGTGGTGTAGGTATTGCACCACTTATCTATTTATCTCGCTTGCTCAAAGACCAAAAACCTATTTTACTTATCGGTGGTAAAAATAAAGATGAAGTATTCTGGGAAGAATATTTAAAAGAATATGCAGATAAAATTTATATCACAACAGATGATGGTTCTGTAGGATTTAAAGGTTTTACTATCCAATTAATGCCTGAAATCTTAAAAGAAAATAATATTGATGCTATTTATACTTGTGGTCCAAATATCATGATGGAAGGCGTGGCAAAACTCGCTTATGAACATGATATTGATTGCCAAGTATCATTAGAAAAACGCATGGCTTGCGGTATTGGTGTATGTCTTGGTTGTACTTTTGAAGGTAAACTCACTAAAAAACGTCGTAAAGTTTGCACAGAAGGCCCAGTTTTTGAAGCTAAGGAGGTATTTTAATGAATTTATCTGTAAAGATTGGTAATCTTGAATTAAAAAATCCTGTAATGGGAGCTTCAGGAACATTCGGATTTGGTAGAGAATATGAAGATTTCCTTGATGTAAATGAAATCGGTGCAATCGTTACTAAAGGCGTTACACCAAAACCTCGTGCTGGTAATCCAGGCGTTAGAATTGCAGAAACTCCTTCTGGTATGCTCAACTGTATCGGTCTTGAAAATCCAGGGGTAGATGCTTTTATTTATGATATCTTACCAAAAATTAAAAAATATAATACTGCTGTTATCGTAAATATTTCCGCAGGTTCTGTAGAAGAATATGCTGAAATGGCATGGCGTTTGGATATTGACGGCGTAGATGCTGTAGAAGTAAATATTTCTTGTCCAAATGTAAAAGAAGGCGGTATCGTTTTTGGTACAGATCCAAAAGCAGCAGCTGCTGTAACTCATGCAGTAAAAACTCATACTAAAAAAACTGTAATTGTAAAACTTTCTCCAAATGTAACAGATATTGTGCAGATGGCAAAAGCAGTAGAAGAAGCTGGTGCAGATGCTATTTCCATGATTAATACATTGACTGGTATGGCAATAGATATCAATACAAGAAAACCATTACTTGGCAATATCACAGGTGGTCTTTCTGGCCCTGCTGTAAAACCTGTAGCACTTCGTATGGTATGGCAAGTAGCAAAAGCTGTAAACATTCCAATCATTGGTATGGGCGGTATTGCAAGTGCAGAGGATGCTATTGAATTTTTGCTTGCAGGTGCAACAGCAGTCGCAGTGGGAGCACATAACTTCATTGACCCATCAGCATTAAAAGTAATTGCAGATGGTATCGCTGAATATATGCAAAAACATAATATTGAAGATGTAAATGAACTTGTAGGAGCATTACAAGCTTAAATAAAAAATTACCAAGTGAATTTTTAATAAATAGTCTATAAAGCTAAGCAATATAAGCTTTATAGGCTATTTTTTTATACAACTAATAAAAATCAAAATCAGCTGGTAAAATTTTTTTATATCCTTGAATAACAAGACTTTAGAAGCTATAATAAAAAAAGAAATGCTAATAAATATAGGGATTAATAGAAACAAGAGTTGTATTTGAATACTACTCCTGCTTCACTGGAAAATTGATATCTTCCAGATTAATAGAAACAAGAGTTGTATTTGAATTGCCTTTTACATCAACCACTTCTTCTATGCCATTGGGATTAATAGAAACAAGAGTTGTATTTGAATCCGTATTTATTTTAATGGTGCATGGACAGAATGGGTGATTAATAGAAACAAGAGTTGTATTTGAATAGCAAGTCTTGTAATTGTTGTCTGTATTTAATCTCAAGATTAATAGAAACAAGAGTTGTATTTGAATTTTTTAGCGTAGTTCAAGTTATAAAAATTGTCAAGAAGATTAATAGAAACAAGAGTTGTATTTGAATCCAAATTGATGATGATGTAAAACTAGGCGAGTTGATTAATAGAAACAAGAGTTGTATTTGAATGCAATGTAAAATTACGTGTTGAAAATATAGACGCACAGATTAATAGAAACAAGAGTTGTATTTGAATTGTGCAACTACCGGGAAATTGGTTAATTCTGTTTTAGATTAATAGAAACAAGAGTTGTATTTGAATTAAGCCAAGATGTAGAGCTGCTAAAAAAATAGACGAGATTAATAGAAACAAGAGTTGTATTTGAATACAGCTAATTTAGGCTTTGAATATGAAACAATGGTAGATTAATAGAAACAAGAGTTGTATTTGAATAACATTGCGGGAATATATTATAGATGTTGATTTTTGGATTAATAGAAACAAGAGTTGTATTTGAATTCTTCCCATTGTTCTGGAAAATCCAAATAATATCGATTAATAGAAACAAGAGTTGTATTTGAATCCATTTCTCTAAAACCTTTGGCTATATTTGTTAGAGATTAATAGAAACAAGAGTTGTATTTGAATTGTTTATCGCCTCTTACTCTTAAATCACTTGTTTTTGATTAATAGAAACAAGAGTTGTATTTGAATGTATACTTAAATCCATTTTTTGCACATTGTAATAAAAGATTAATAGAAACAAGAGTTGTATTTGAATGCAGTGAATAATACACCTTTTTCACCCGTTAACTTAGATTAATAGAAACAAGAGTTGTATTTGAATTCATAAAACATTGTTTATCCCATTCCTAAAAATTGTGATTAATAGAAACAAGAGTTGTATTTGAATTCTAACATGCGGAGATATTTAAGGATAAGGCACTCAGATTAATAGAAACAAGAGTTGTATTTGAATGTATCAGATTTCGCTCCCCATTGTTTTACATTTATAGATTAATAGAAACAAGAGTTGTATTTGAATAAAGAAAATTCCTTGAATGTGTTGTTAACTGCGTCGATTAATAGAAACAAGAGTTGTATTTGAATTTTGAATGATTAAAGGTGATGAAATGCCAGCAATTAGATTAATAGAAACAAGAGTTGTATTTGAATTTGTTTCTTCTTCTAATAACTCATTTATTTCTTTGGCGATTAATAGAAACAAGAGTTGTATTTGAATAAAAATGCTAGATAGTTCACCAGTTTTGAAAAACAGATTAATAGAAACAAGAGTTGTATTTGAATTAAGTCGATTTTAGAATTGCAAGATTTGAATTTTAAGATTAATAGAAACAAGAGTTGTATTTGAATCTCCAGCCACCACCACCGCTTGCTTGGGCGGGCTTGATTAATAGAAACAAGAGTTGTATTTGAATACATAATTCTAAATAAGCTACATCTATTATGATGTGATTAATAGAAACAAGAGTTGTATTTGAATGCGGATACCTTATTATGGTAATGAAAGTGATAACTAGATTAATAGAAACAAGAGTTGTATTTGAATTTTACAGCGTGTAGTAGTAGCAAGTAAAGAAGCTGGGATTAATAGAAACAAGAGTTGTATTTGAATAAAACTTATAGATGAAATAGAAAAAGAGGAAAAAGAGATTAATAGAAACAAGAGTTGTATTTGAATGCAACTTACTCCACAGGTTACAATTACAATGGGCGAGATTAATAGAAACAAGAGTTGTATTTGAATTTGTAAATACCAATGTAAAACAGGTGATGATTGTATGATTAATAGAAACAAGAGTTGTATTTGAATCATCAGACCAACAGAATTTTACACTATGGGATACGGGATTAATAGAAACAAGAGTTGTATTTGAATTGTTGCACTTAAAAAATATAAAATACCTAACATACCATGATTAATAGAAACAAGAGTTGTATTTGAATGATAATCACTAATGGCTTTATCTTGTCTAATAGTATGATTAATAGAAACAAGAGTTGTATTTGAATTTTATATAAGCAAGTTTATTCCATGCTGTAAAATTTGATTAATAGAAACAAGAGTTGTATTTGAATTTTGCTTGTTTTCTGTGTTTTAATATGATTAACACGATTAATAGAAACAAGAGTTGTATTTGAATAGAAAAATGCCTAACTTCTTAGAAAGTGAAGTGGGCGATTAATAGAAACAAGAGTTGTATTTGAATGAAATTACTTTTTCTTCTGTTTCTTCATAAACATATGATTAATAGAAACAAGAGTTGTATTTGAATTAGTAATCCAATTTAGGTTTAGCATCTTTTAATTCGATTAATAGAAACAAGAGTTGTATTTGAATGTTGATGTATAGGCTTTATGCTAGTTGTGCACTTATGATTAATAGAAACAAGAGTTGTATTTGAATTGCATTAATCCTTGAATTGGTATCCCTGCTTTACGATTAATAGAAACAAGAGTTGTATTTGAATAACGCACTACAACCTGCATTACGCTGAAGCTGGTCGATTAATAGAAACAAGAGTTGTATTTGAATTTGTAAAGATTATCTATTTCAGTTTGTTCAGTATTATGATTAATAGAAACAAGAGTTGTATTTGAATTTTTTAGTATCTCCTTACGTTTTTAGATTTCCCCTGATTAATAGAAACAAGAGTTGTATTTGAATTTAGCAAATAATTCAACTTTCATTTTTTTATCTCCTGATTAATAGAAACAAGAGTTGTATTTGAATTAACGCTATCTTTTGCATACAGATTAGCTACACTTAGATTAATAGAAACAAGAGTTGTATTTGAATATTAACTACTACAGGTGTTAATGCTGTAAAATCTTTGATTAATAGAAACAAGAGTTGTATTTGAATGAAGAGGAAAAATAAATGATAAAGATAGAACAAAAAGATTAATAGAAACAAGAGTTGTATTTGAATATTGTTTAGAAATGGCATTGAGACCATTATTACAAGATTAATAGAAACAAGAGTTGTATTTGAATTTGATATAACCACTGTAACCTCTAAGTAACACTTTGGATTAATAGAAACAATAGTTGTATTTGAGTTATACAAACGTTATGTGGTAATGTAATTTTGCAAAAAGATTAATAGAAATAAGATACGTTATTATGACAAGAACAAAGAAGAATTTTATTTTATGGAAAAATTATATTATATTGGGATAAGGAAGGTGAAAAATTGACCAAGAATAAATAAAAGGAGTTTTGTAAATGAAAAAAATTCTTATTATATTTTTTTTATTATTTGTTTTTTGTGTTCCAGTATCGGCTAATACTGTAACTATTTCTGATGACTTATTCAATGCTACACTAAATACATCTAGTCCTATAAAAAGTATATTTCAAAATAGAGCATTTCCGTTATCTATAACAACAGAAGATAATACGATTTATACTTTTAGAGCCAAACCAATTACAGATAAAATATTATCTATACATCATATTCCACTGGATATAAATAATGATAATTTTCTTGATGAATGGAAAAACAATATATTAAATAATATTAATGGTATATACTATATAGAAACTATACCTATAAAAAAGGGAATTATTTACATTACTAGAGATAGTAAAAAATCATATATATATACTATCTATATAAAAAATAATTTATTATTCTCTACTACAATATTAGTAAAAAATCCTATTTCTAAAAATGATTTAATCAATTTAGCTTATCAGTCAATCGAAAGTATTTATCCAAAATAAAAATAAATAATAATTAATAGAAACAATAGTTGTATTTATAAAAAAACTTATTGACAGTGGATATAGTTTGTGATATATTAAGTTACGTTGTATTTGAGATACAACGTATTGCACAAGAAGAAGTCACCGCTTCTCACCTTATGGCGTGCTAGTCACTAGGGTTACTAATTAAAACAAAAACGTTTAACGTATATTTTAATTTGTAATATCAGAGGGTGACGTGCGTCATCCTCTTTTTTGTGTATATAATAAAAATAATATATAAATAATGAGGTGTTTTCTATTAGTAAAGAAACTTTAAGAATTAATGGCGAAATCCGCGCTAGAGAAGTTCGTGTGACAGATGCTCAGGGAGAACAGCTTGGTATTATGTCTACAAGAGATGCTCTTCGTAAAGCAGAAGAAGCTCATTTAGACTTAGTAGAAGTTGCTCCAAAAGCAAAACCACCTGTTTGCCGAATCATGGATTTCGGAAAATATCGCTATGAACAACAAAAACGTGAAAAAGAAGCGAAGAAAAAACAGAAGGTTATCAGTGTAAAAGAAGTAAAACTTCGTCCTGGTATTGAAACACACGATTTTAACTTCAAAGTTAAAAATGCTATGCGTTTTATTGCTGAAGGCAATAAAGTAAAAGCTACAATCATGTTCCGTGGCCGTGAGCTTTCTCATCCTGAAATGGGTAAAGAGCTTTTATTGAAGGTCGCTGAAGCAATGAAAGATGCTGTTACTGTTGAACGCGAACCTAAACTTGAAGGTAAAAATATGATTATGATTTTAGCACCTAAAGTGCAAACTAAAGGAGGAAACACTAATGCCAAAAATTAAAACTCGCAGAGCTGCAGCTAAACGTTTTACAGCTACTGGTTCTGGTGAATTCAAACGTAATAAAGCTTTCAAAAGCCACATTTTAGAAAAGAAATCACCAAAACGTAAACGTAATTTACGTAAAGCAGCTATCATCACTGCTGCTGATCATAAACGTGTAAGCAAAATGCTTCCATACGCTTAATTAATCATTTATTGTTGAAATTTAGGAGGGTAAATAATGCCAAGAGTAAAAAGTGGCGTAACCGCTCATGCACGTCATAAAAAAATCTTAAAATTAGCTAAAGGTTATAGAGGAGCTAGAAGCAAACAGTTCAAAAAAGCTAACGAACTCGTTATGAAAGCTCTTTACTATGCACGTAGAGACCGTCGTGCGAAAAAAGGTGAATTCCGTAAACTTTGGATCGCTCGTATCAATGCTGCTACTCGTGCAAACGGTATGTCCTACAGCCGTTTCATCTGCGGTTTAACAAAAGCTGGTGTTCAAGTTAACCGTAAAATGTTAGCTGACGTTGCTATCAACGATGCAGCTGCATTTGCTAAACTTGTTGAAGTTGCAAAAAGCAATCTCTAATATAAAAAATAAAAGCTGTTTCTAATTCTAGATTAGAGACAGCTTTTTTTGTTAGTTTAAATTTATTTGAATTTGACTAAACAAGTATACATTGTTTAAATATGCCAAATACTGTATAATAAATAAGAATGAATTTTATTTAGAGATAAATAAAAGTATTTAGGAGGATTATAAATGGCATTAGTTAATGAAAATTATCTAAAATTACAAGGTAGTTACCTTTTTGCTGAAATTGCACATCGTGTGCAGAAATTCAAAGCTGAAAATCCAGAAGCTGAAGTTATTAGCTTAGGTATCGGTGACGTTACATTACCATTACCACAAGTTAGTATTGAAGCTATGCATAAAGCTGTTGATGAAATGGCTAATAAAGAAACTTTCCGCGGTTATGGCCCTGAACAAGGTTATGCATTTTTACGTGAAAAAATTCGTGATGTAATTTATAAATCTCGTGGTGTAGATATCGAAGCTGATGAAATTTTTGTCAGCGATGGTGCAAAATCTGACTGCGGTAATATCCAAGAAATTTTTGGCGTAGATAATACTATTGCTATTACTGACCCTGTATATCCTGTATATCTCGATACAAATATCATGGCTGGTCGTACAGGTCTTGTAAAAGAAGATGGAACTTTTGAAGGTGTAGTATATATGCCATGTACTGCTGAAAATAACTTCACTCCAGAACTTCCAAAACAGCATGTAGACATGATTTATTTATGTAGCCCTAATAACCCAACTGGTACTACTTTATCCCGTGATGAATTGGCTAAATGGGTTAAATATGCTAAAGAAAATAAATCTATCATTTTATATGATGCAGCATATGCTTATTATATTACAGAAGATGATGTACCTCGTACAATCTATGAAATTGAAGGTGCAAAAGAAGTAGCTATTGAATTCCGTTCCTTCTCTAAAACAGCAGGTTTCACAGGGACTCGTTGCGGTTATATCGTATTACCAAAAGCTGTTAAAGGTTATACAAAAGACGGTAAAGAACAAGCTTTAAACCCTCTTTGGAATCGCCGTCATACAACTAAATTCAATGGTACACCTTATATTATTCAGCGTGGTGCAGAAGCTGTACTTACTGAAGAAGGACAAAAACAAGTAAAAGAAATGGTTGGCTACTATATGGAAAATGCAAAAATTATCCGTGAAGGTTTAGCAAGCCTTGGTCTTACTGTTTTCGGTGGTGTAAACTCCCCATATGTATGGCTCAAAGTTCCAGCAGGCATGACTTCTTGGGATTTCTTCGATAAACTTCTTCATGAAGCAAATATCGTAGGTACTCCAGGTTCGGGTTTTGGCCCATCTGGCGAAAATTATTTCCGTCTCACTGCATTTGGTAGCCGTGAAAATACATTAAAAGCTGTAGAACGCATCAAAACTCAATTAAAACTTTAATAAAAACATAAAAAATTATTTAATAGAACTGTACTTCAAATGTCAAATGTGAGGTACAGTTCTATTTATTTTTTTATAAATTGTTCAGACTATATAAATATTAAAATATAATTTACTGTTTTATAGATATATTATTCATAATGAAAAAAATTTTAAATTTAACAGAATTTTAACAATTAAATGATATAATTATATGTAAATTAAAAAGAAACGGAGGAGAAGGAGATGAAAAAATTTTTATGGTGCTTATTGTTAGTGGCAGTGATGTTTTTTCCCGTTAGTACAAATGCTTTTCCATTAAAAACAGATGTACTAAATACAGAAAAAACCATTATCATGTATGATGATTGGGATGATGACTGGCGAGATGATGACCGATATGAACATGATGATTGGTGGGACGATGACAGATATGAACATGATGATGATTGGCGGGACGATGACCGCTACGAACATGATGATGACGATGATTGGGACGATGACCGTTGGGATGATTAATCAATAAAGAAATATTGTTAATTAAACTGCACTTTTAAAGTTAGACGTATAATAATTTTTAAAGGTGCAGTTTTTTTGCATAAAAATTTGATTTCTGAATATTTGTTTATTATAATTTATATATAATATTTATTAAAAGAAAGGAGATTATAAATGAAAATGAAAAAATATTTAAAATTTATGTTTGCAATATGTGTATTATTAGTTCCTTTTTTTATTACAAGCAATAATACAGGGGAGGCGAGTGCTGTGCAGGTACCGCAAGCAGTACAAGATATGAAGGATAATTATAAAAAATCCGTAAAAGATGTGAAAGTTTCTGGAATGATAGAAGAGATTAATACACGCAATGGTGTATATAGAGCATGTGTATATTATCCAACTGGTATGGATGTAAAGAACGAAAAAATCTTACACTTAATTTTTTAAATTCAATTTTAAATAAAGATGAAGATAGTTATTTTGTGGATATAAATTTTTTAGATAAAGAAAGATTGCCAGATATAGAAGATGGAAAAGTACCAGAATTAGATATACTAGCAAAATTAAATGATGGAACACTCATAAATGTTGAAATACAAGTAACGAAACAAGAATATTTTTCCAAACGTTCGTTATATTATTGGTCAAGATTATATGCTTATCAACTCAATAAAGGTCAAAATTATGATGAATTAAAACAGACAATTACAATTAATTTATTAAATTTTAATTATTTGCCATATGAAACATGTCACAATTCATATCATGTTTATAATGATAAAACACAGGATATATTAATAGATGATTTAGAATTGCATTTTATAGAATTGAATAAATTCAAATTAAGTGATGTACGTAAATTACGTCAAGCTGAAAACTGGATAGCATATTTTTCACCTAAATGTACAGATGAACAAAGAGAGGCGATAGCTATGAACAATCCTGTAATAAAAGAAGCTTTAAATTATGAGATGGTATTTTCACAAGATGAGATAAAAAGACGTCAATATGAAATACAAGAAAAAGCAATAAGAGATTATAATTCTACAATCTTATATAATCGCCAAGAGGGACTAAAAGAAGGATTGGAAAAAGGGTTAAAAGAAGGTCTAAAAAAAGGTGCAGAAGATAAAGCAATAGAAATTGCATTGAAAATGTTAGAAAATGGCAGTGATGTTAATTTTATTGCTGATGTAACAGGCTTAAGCGTTGAAAAAATAAAAGAGTTAAAAAAATAAATAACGTGTAGAAAGTCGCTTCACTCAAATATTCAGGCTAAAACTATAATGTATAGATGGACAAAGAGAGGCGATAGCTATGAATAATCCTGTAATAAAAGAAGCTTTAAATTATGAGATGGTATTTTCACAAGATGAGATAAAAAGACGTCAATATGAAATACAAGAAAAAGCAATAAGAGATTATAATTCTACAATCTTATATAATCGCCAAGAGGGACTAAAAGAAGGATTGGAAAAAGGGTTAAAAGAAGGTCTAAAAAAAGGTGCAGAAGATAAAGCAATAGAAATTGCATTGAAAATGTTAGAAAATGGCAGTGATGTTAATTTTATTGCTGATGTAACAGGTTTAAGCATTGAAAAAATAAATGAGATAAAAAAATAGATATGTTTATTTCTTTAGTGGTAAAGAAACGAACCAAATCACAACAAGTTGTATAACATATTTCTAGAGTGCTAATGCACTAAGAACTATGTTAAAATCACCGCAGATAAAATTTTAGCTTTGAAAAAATTATCATTTTATACAATGCTTAAAACTCGCAAGGCTCAAACAGTAGAACTAAAAACGTAGCTATATTTTTATCTTTGCCAATAGCTAATAGCTACCGTAAAAAGATGCTAAAATGCGGGAAAAAGTTTGGTATTATAAAAAATCCTCATAGTATAAGGTATTTATATTATGAGGATTTTTTGTTTCTTTTAGTTTATAAAATTATTTTTTTATTTTATAATAGTGCAAAAAAGGAATTTTATAAAAATAAATTAATATATTAGATAATGAAAAAATATATTTTAAGGAGTTTTTTTATGAGTTATTATGAACAAATATATTCGGCATATAAAAAATTAAAATCTAATGTTTATTATGATAAAACAGCATTAATACTAAGAGATGCTTTGGTAAAATATGAAAATGGCAATCAAAAAGAATTAGAAAAAAAATTAAATGAGATAATAGATAAATTATTGAAAGCTGAGAATAAAGATAATATAAATGAATGGGATGAATATCAAAAAACAATATTAGATTCAATAGAGATAATAGTTCTTCCTAAAAAGATAAAAAAAGAGAAAACGGATGATACTATTATTTTTAATGGTAATCAAAATAAATCCATTGAAATAGAAAAATATCAATATTTTTTAAAATTTGATGTAGAAGGGCATATATTAGGTGCATTATGGATATTATTGATAGGTAAATATTTAGATAAAGAAGTAAGTGATAGTGCGTATGGAAATAGATTACGAGAAATTTTATATGATGATGATAATGTAGACAATGGAATAAATTTGTTTAAGCCGTATTTTTTTCAATATGAGCATTGGCGAGATAAGAGTTTAGAAATAGCAAAAAAAACATTAAAACAAGATGAAGATGTAGTTATATTAACTATGGATTTAAAAAACTTTTATTACTCGGTGCATTATGAAAAAGAAGAATTTGATTCTTTTTTTAAAAGAAAATTTAAAGATGTTGATTTATTAGAAAAACGATTAAATGATTTTATATATAATGTTATAGAAACATATACATATAAATTATGTAGTGAAGTACGAGATAAAGATACTTTATTGATTAAAGAAGGTATAGATGTAAAAGATGTAAGATTACTGCCTATAGGTTTTTTACCGTCTAATATATTAGCAAATTGGAGATTGAATAGATTTGATAGAGCTATAAAAGAGTATGTAAATCCATTATATTACGGTAGGTATGTTGATGATATTATTATAGTTAATAAAGTAGATAAGGAGAGTACAATATATAGAGAAAAAATATCACAAGGTATATGTAATAAAAAAGATTTAATAGAATATTACTTTATTAATTGTAAAGTAACAAAAAGTGTTTGTGATAAAAATAAAAGTATATTTTTAGAAGAAAATAATAAAAATGAAATAGAGTATAAAATAAATCCTATTTATATAAAAGAAGACTATCCGAGTGAAATATGGTTGCAAAATAAGAAAATAAAAGCGTTTTACTTTAATAGTTCATCAACAGATACATTGATAAGGTGCTTTCAAAAAGAGATAGCCAAAAATATTAGTGAATTTAGATATTTACCAAGAATAGATTCAATTATAGATGAATCAGATTTTGAAAAGGTTTTTGAGATAGAGAGAACAGATAGTATAAATAAAGTACATGCTATACAAAATATAGATTTAAATAAATATGAGCTTTCAAAATTTCTAAGCAAATATATATGGATATCATCTATGACCAAGAGTACAAATGATTTAAAAGAAAAAGAAGACAGTTTTTTTAAAGTATTTAAAAATGATGTTTTGATAGAGAATTATTCATTATGGGAAAAATTGTTTGAGGTTTTGCTTATAAAAGAGCGATATGATAAGTATGTTGAATTATATAAAGAAATAGAAAAAGCAATAAAAAAGATAAATAAAAATGAGACAAAAAATTGGAAAATAATGGGGAATGATGTATTATCATGTACAAGTAGTCTAAAGTTGTTTTTAAATTCTGTAATTTATCGTACATTAGCATTATCTTGGGGAAGTAAAATAGATAGATTAATAAATAAAATTGCAGATAATGTTTTTGCAAAAGAGTTTTTAAATTACTATAGATTGTTATATTATGAGACAAGAATGGTAAATAAGCAGTTAATACCAATATGTGTAGATTTTATTTTAGAAGAGCAATTAATAAAACCTGAAAATGAAAATAACTTAAATTTATTTGATTTAAAAGATATAATGAGGTTTTTGCCTAAAGAGAATATTGATGAAAATATATCTAAATACAAATATAATCCAACAATAATTCAACCACAAGAAATTGCGTTTGTTTTTCAATGCCAAAAACTAAAAAATGATAATAGTGAGAGTTTAGAGAAAGAAAGTAGTTTTGATATAAACTATAGTAATGTAGCAAAAATATATATGGAAGTAAATTATAACAATAAAAAAAGCAGTAAATTTTTAACAAATATAATTAGAGAAAGTGATATAACAAATAAACTAAAAGTAAAAGATAATGGTTTTAAATATAAAGCTATTTGTATAAATACTAAACAGAAAGATAGTTTGAAGATAGGTATTGGAAATGTTACATTAAAGGAAAAGAATTTTATATTAGTTTTAGAAAATAATAGAAATCGTTTATACAATAGATATAAAGATTTAGAGCGTTTATTAAGGGAAGCACTTAAAAATAATATTGATTTACTAGTATTACCAGAAAATTATGTACCGTATGAATGGTTGCCAGTGCTTACTAAATTTAGTGCTAAAAATCAAATAGGAATAATAACAGGAGTAGAACATTTTATTACAAATAAGAATGGTGATATACCACAGGCTTATGATGATTGTAGTAGAGTGCATAATTTAACAGCGGTTATTTTACCATATGGAGATGGCAAAGGCGGTGAATGTAATTATAGTTATTTGAGATTACATGAAAAGACAGATTTAGCACCTGGAGAAAAGCAGTATATTGAAGGATATGGATTTTCAGAAGCAACAAAAAATGAAATAGAATTATTCTGCTGGCATAATGTGTGGTTTCCAGTATTTTGTTGTTTTGAATTAACATCAATACAAAATAGATCTGTATTTCAGAGTTATGCTGATATGTTAGTTGCTATAGAATGGAATAAAGATGTTAAATATTTTAGTAACATTATTGAATCATTATCTAGGGATATACATTGTTATTGTATTCAAGTAAATTCATCTAACTATGGAGATAGTAGAATTGTTCAACCAACGAAGGCAGACTTTATGAATAAAGTTAGAGTTAAAGGCGGAGATAACAATATAATATTGGTATCTTCAATTGATATAAAGAAATTGAGAGATTATCAAAAGAAAAAATATGAATTACAAAAAGATGATAGATGTTTTAAACCAACTCCACCAAGATTTGACAAAACAATTGTAATAAAGAAGATAAATAATACTTTACAAGATGAACTATTAAAGAATGAAGAGGATTAAAAAAGCCCCATTTGGGGCTTTTTTTGTAGGTACTATGTTAAAATTTATTGTAAATAGAATTTTAAAAAGCGAAAAAATAATAACTAAATATCCCTCACGTTAGCGAATTTTGCGGTAGCCGTAGGCTATTGGCAAGAATAAAACTATGACTATGAATTTAGCTCTGCTGTTTGAGCAAAGCGAGTTTAGAGCGTTATAGTCATGGTTTTATAATTGACAAAGAAAAATTGGTATCGGGAGGTCGAGTTCTTTTGTTACTTTTCTTGCTCATGAAAGAAAAGTAAATATAAAATAGGGTGTTTGTTCATTTCTTTGGTGGCAAAGAAACGAACCAAAGAAAGCCACCGCAGATAAAATTTTAATTTTGAAAATAATTATCGCTTCATACAACGCTTAGAAACTCGCTACGCTCAAACATTCAGACTAAAACCGTATTCAGCGATAATTCTTTTCAATAACTGGCGTTACCATTAAAATTTTAAAATGCGGAAAAAGTTTGGTATTATTTATTGTTGTTCTTTTGGTGTTTTTCTTAGTTATGAAAGAAAAGTAATTGGACTATACGAACATTTGTTGTAATAGTCCTTTTTTTATTTGTTGCCAGTGTTCTAGCTGGGCTTTTTGGTTTTCGAGTTTGCGGTCAAATGCTGAAAGGAAATCTGCTATTTTTGTTTGTTCTTCTAAACAAGGAAGTAAAATATTTGTATCTTTAGCATTTTTTATGGTGTAAGTACCAACAGTACCTTTTCCAGTCATCATATTTATTTGCTTTTGAACATAAGAACTGATGAAAATATAAAAAAGATATTTTCCATAGATAGCAGGTGAATTTTTCAACCAAATGATATTGCCATCTTTAAAATAAAATTTATCAGATTTTTTTACAAGGTAAGGAATACCTATAGTTCCTACACCAGTTACAAGCAAATCATTTTCACTAATTTTACCACAAGAAGAAGAACATTCTTCATAAAGTTTTTCGGAGATATAAATTTTAGAAATAGGTTTATTATTAAAAATACTAACAATATCTCTAGCTCTATAAAAAGGGATACCTGATGTAGTCCAATCTGCTTCATGTACTCTTTTTGATGATGTGATAGATAATAATTTGCCAAGTTTTTTCTTTTCCCAATTAGGATAGTTATTGCCGTTTTCATCTTTAAAGCGTAGTTTTTGGCTAAAGATTTGATGTAGTAATCCTTTTTTCTGATTTTCTAGGCTAGAGATAGTATTTTCTATGTTTTCTATTTTTTTATCTACTGTATTAATAAATTTCGCAATTTTTTCTTGTTCTTTTAATTTTGGAAATCTGCTTTTTATTGAATAAAAATCTTTATGATTTAAGTCTGGTATAGTAGAACTTCCAGCTAAAGTGAGAATTTTATTTTGTATTTTATTTTGATTTAGTATGCAACATATAAAATCTTTATTAAAATTTTTAGGATTGTATTTTATTCTAAAAAAATTATTGTGAAAAACACCTGCAATATTTGTAATGACTTTTCCTGTATTACCTGTTCTAGTCATTAAAATATCTTCTTTTGTACAGATTACATTAGGTGAAGGATTTTCTATATAGTAAGATTTTTTACTAGAAGGTTTTAAAAATTCATTGGTTATATAGAAAAATCTATTAGGAGCATAATCTAAAAATCTTTCTGTTATTGGTATTTGTAAACCTTGATTTAAATTAAATATATCTTTGTATTTATAGTATACCCATTCATCAGTAAATTCTTTAAATCTTAATTTTGGTATATTCAATATATCAACCTCCAATCTTTGGAATTTGTTATTTTTAGCTAGAAATTTAATTTAAACTTTTATTTTAAATTTGCTATTTGGTTTTATATAAGGTAATAAAATTAATTCGCTGTCTAATAATTTAGCAATGGTATTGATTTTATTATCTTTTTTTTGTGCATGGGTGATGATTTGCATTTCTCCTGCATAGCGTGCATAAAGGGCGTTATCTAAGGTGATAGAGCCTATTTCTCTAGGGGCGATATATTCAGGGCAGATATATATTTGTTTGAATAATGCTCTGCTTTCTTGGGTGCGAATGGCTCCGTCTGCTTCATCTAGGCGAGCGGTGAAGGTGCTTTGTTGTAAGACTTTTAGTATATCTTTATTTTGTGTTAATTTTTTTGCTTTTAATAAGATATATTCATCAGTTAAATTGGCTAATTCTTGG
>OIXS01000697.1_pt1 | contig 19583 bp, 14 predicted proteins | sample 1587841 | NCBI WGS metagenome assembly OIXS01 (sample SAMN03283254) | human gut metagenome | biome: human-associated habitat; material: feces | host: Homo sapiens | place: USA | collected 2013
CCATAGCAAGCGCGGACGGAACGATTATAGCAAATTACTACTATGATCCTTGGGGTAGGCTGATAGAGATCACGGGTGACTCCGCCATTGCCGAACTAAACCCTATCCGCTACCGCAGTTATTACTATGATTCCGAAACAGAATTATATTATCTCAACACCCGCTACTATTCACCCGATCTGTGCAGGTTTATGAATAGTGATAGATATGTGTCAGGTGTCGATGGTAGTATTGATGGCTTTAATCTATATGTATATTGTATTAATAACCCAATAAATTTATGTGATTTGTCAGGCAACTGGCCGCAGTGGGTCAAAAATGCGGCAGATTGGGTTAACAATAATATAATTAAACCTATTGTAAAATTTTTCAATCCTAATACTAATACGATAAGTGGCAGCTTTGAAGATAAAATCTTTAAAGGTTCTGGGTCTATAACAGGTGGTTATAGTGAAAAAAATGTTAGATTACAAGCAAATACGAGTAAAAGCAATAACAACGGAATGCTCGGTGTATACGGAAAAATATCCGTTGGTAATGCGAATGGCAAAATTGGAGTTGGGAATGATGTGGTTGCCTTATCATTAAAGGGTGTTGGGGACGTATTGTCTGCCACGGCGCAAGCTGGAATACAATATTCCAATGGCGTTGGAGTTGCAGCACGAGGTAAAGCCGCTGTTCTCACAGGTAGAGCAACAATGGAATTAGAATTGCTTGGTTGGGAAATTGAGTTTGGCGTATCTGGGGATTTACTCTCTGTTGGCGCAGAAGTGGTTATTGGAGTGTTTCCAGATGATGGGTTTACAGCAAAGGCTAGTGCGGGAGTAGGCTTATATGGTGTAGGATTAGTTTTTAGAATTAAACCAGAGCAATAGGAGAGGTTGATTTGAAAAAAGCTGTAAAATATATTTTTAATGCAAGTCCATTATATGTATATCTAAAAAAACATTTTTGCCCTAGCTGTAAAACTAAATTACAAATCAAGTATACAAGCGAAATTATTAATTCAAATTCGTCGAGAGCAAAAGAATATGACTTTTCTGTTGGAGATACATTCCTAGTAGGAGATGTTGAATTTAGAACAAAATGTTTTTATTGCCCCGAATGTCATAGATTTATATCTTTTCAAGATATGAAAAAATTCGAAAAAGGGAAATAACAGTTTTTCTCATTCTTAAAACCTTCTTCGACAATTGCGGCAGGTGCGTTTATTGGGTCGGCTGTAGTTTATGGACTTGCTGTTGCGACTTCGGCATCATCTTCACGATCTATAAACGAATTCAATAGGCAGGGTAATTGGGGTACTGTTGCAGCTACGGTTGGTGGCGCTGCTTTGGGTGGTGCCGGCGCATATATGTGTACACGAACCCCAACTACAAGTATTTATCGTTCTGTAAGCAAAGCGGAAGCTATAGACATTAAATCTACTGGCAAATTCAATTTGGCACCGGGTGGAATGGAAAGCAAACAGTTTGGGTTCAATCTAGCTGAAACCAGACGATTTGGAAATTTGGTGGGACAAAATATGATTGTAAAAGCTAAAGTACCAACTAGCATGCTTAATCGATTTTACACGAACGGTGTAGATACCAATATATTTCGTAGTGGAACTTTAACTGTGTATGGTGATCAATTTAATGAATTTAATCAAGCTGTTGAAGGTACGATTGTTTTTATGCAATAAGGAGGAAATATTTTGAATAGAACACCTGATGTTGAAGTAGTGTTTGATTTTAATGGTACAAGAGCAACCCCTGCAACTAATGGTTATCGTCCCTCTCATTTGATTACGGGTAATTATTTAACCACAGGTATTCATAATTACTATCAAGTTGATTCTGTACCGCCGAATGGAACCGCAAAAGGAACAATTACATTTTTAACTCCCGAAGCATATCCTCACAGTCTTTGGATTGGGAAAAAAATCAATATTCAAGAAGGTGCTCGTGTTGTTGGGTATGCCACAATAACTAAAATCTTTAATCCTCTTTTGCAGTTATAGAATTAAGCTTCTTATAGACTGTATTTATGCGGATAATTCTGACAATTCTCAGGAGTAATCTTGAATTTTACCCTGTCGAACAATCTGTATAAATAAAATTTTGCGGTGAGGTGATTTTATATCATCTCACCGCTGCGCATGTAGAAGTTTAGCTGCCATAACCGTGCGTTTTGCTACAAAGAGCAGTATGGGCAAACGTATGATTATGACGATAAGGGTAACGTAACTTCGGTAGTTGATCTTGCAAATACCAATTCAACCTTTACTTACTACGGCAATCAGATGGCAAGAATGATCAATCCGTCCGGCAGTAAGTATCTGTATAGTTATGACGGTAAACAGCAGCTTAAGTTCTCAATATCAACAGACGGCCAGGAATACGGCTTTACATATGATGATAAAGGGAATGTAACCAAAGCTGAGATCTCGGCGCGTAAGCCCGCGACGTCCGTGCAAAGCGGCGGCGAGTGATTCCCGCGTTGTACGAACCATATATAGGCGATATAGTTTCCTATCTTACCGAGATCTTTTTCAAATTTGACAATGGTGAATACATATGAATGATAATATTAAATTTTACGCCTTTGAGCAATATTATTTTGGAATTAAAATCCTAAATTTTTTATGTGCGTTCGTAACAAATCTACGCGTATCACTTGTAATGTGTATCCCTGTTTTCGTGATATTTCTGCTTATTATTGATGATCCGCTAAATAATATATTCGGCTTTAATATCAGCTTTTTACTATGCATATTCATTTTTATTGCATTATGGACGGCTTTGAATTGCATTTATATCTTTACAAAAAAAGGTGTCTATATTTATAACGGAAATATTATAGAGATAAAAAACGGCTATTTTGCCAATTTTAATTTTTTGAATTTTAAAAGATTCAAATATACCTTTTATGCCAAAGACATAAAAAACATTGATATTGATAATCGTTTCAGTCGTATAAATGCATGGGAATCCGCGTTCTTTATTCCGAATAAAAAAGATTATGTAATTCTTGAGCTGACAGGGCAGTATCGTATACTTTTTTCCGTTGAAGATAATTTTGAGTTCGTTAATGAAATTGAAACTATCTTAGGCAGGGGGGAATGATTAGACACACTATAACTCGTCTTCCGTGCAGTTTAACAGCGGGGAGTGATCCCCGCTGTATGTGCCCGCAATTAAATACCGTTTACTATTGTAAGACTTTCAGAATTCAGCAGTATTCACTTTAACAGTGTTAATCAGAATGTTTTATAAAAATGCCCGCTCCGAAATACAGGGGCGGGCATACTGTTGATAGATGGTTATCCTTGTGCTACAATATTAAACGGAGGCGGTAATATGTGGATAACAGCGGCAGTGCTTTCTGCGTTTTTTGCAGGAATTACCGCGATACTCGCAAAATGCGGCATCAAGAAAACTGATTCAAATGTTGCAACGGCAATACGCACCATCGTTGTTTTGATATTTTCATTTATTATGACCTTTATCACAGGCTCAATAAGTGATATAGACAAGATCGGTTTAAAATCGTTTGTGTTCCTTGTCCTTTCCGGCATTGCCACGGGCGCTTCCTGGCTCTGCTATTATTACGCCATCCAAAACGGTGTTGTAAGCGTTGTTGTGCCGATCGATAAGCTGAGTATAATCGTTTCCATACTGTTTTCGTATATCGTTTTCAAAGAAAAACTTTCAAAAAAAATCCTTTGCCGGTCTGTGCCTCATGACTGTAGGCACGCTGGTTATGGCAATATTCGCCTAAAGCCGAATAATCCTTATTATAATAAATAAAATCAGCAATAGCGTCGGATATATGTTAAATATCAATATGTAAAACGGATAGCCGTTTGCATACCGTCTGCACACAAAGGTATTAAAAGCCGAAAAGGCATTTCATGTTTGTGTAACGGTATGTAAGCGGCTTTTTTCTTTGCAAATGATATTTCTTTCTTTAACAATTTGCCGAGTGTTGTTGTAAGGCCTGCTTTTAGAAATTCATAGCGTTTTACGCATTTTTATTCCTGCAAGATCGCCGAACTTGCGGTTCTGCTTCAGATCGGGCATGCTTCCATAATTTCGGTTTTTGCATTGTTTATGAAATAAAGCGGTTCGGACTCTATGCTTTGGCCGTCTGATATGGTAAAGGTGTAAAGCCCGTTCAGATATACCGTATCGCCCGATTCATTTACAGAATATAGATCCTTTTCGGAAAGCGAAAAAAGATCTCTTTCTCTTCGCCCGGGTGCAGGGAAAAACGTTTTACTGCAGAAAGTGAACGAGTCGGATTCATGTATGAGGTCTCCGGCTGTTTGATATAGAGCTGTAAAACTTCATCGCAAAGATAATCTCCTTCGTTTTTTATCTTGCATCGAATCGTCAGAGCCTCAATACAGCATTTAGTGAGGCGGAATGCAGTATAAGTCAGACCGTATCCGAACGGGTACTGCACTTCGCCCCCAAAATAACGGTAAGTGCGGTTTTTCATTGCATAGTCTTCAAAAGCCGGTAGATCATCCACACTGTTATAAAATGTGATCGGCAGCTTGCCACTGGGCGAACTCTTTCCGAACAGCAGGTTAACGATCGCCCTGCCGGCCTTTGCGCCGGGATACCAGCATTGCAGTATCGCGTCCGTATGCTTTTTATAAAGACGAAGATCTACGGCACCGCCGGAAAAATTTAATAGGATCCTCTTTTTATTAATGCGCATCAATTTCTCAAGTAATTCCCGCTGTACTTCCGGCAGTTTTAGCGTACTGCGGTCACCCTGCTTTCCCAGCATGCCGCCACCCTGTAAAAGTTCTCCGGCTTCTTCGCCCTCCATAGAGCAGTCAAGTCCCGTGCAGATTATAAGGATATCAGCCTGCTGTGCTTTTGCGCAGGCTTCGGCTTGCAGGCGGGAATTGTCTTTTTTGTCATAGGAATAACCCTGCACATATTCTGCATCAGCGTTTATCTCCTGCAATGCCTGTTTGATCTTAACAAAATTTGTTGGAGTTCCAAAATAGTTGCCGAGATAGGCCAAGTCATTTTCTGCGTTATAACCGATTATCAGAAATTTCTGCCGATCATTCTTAAGCGGCAGTATCCCGTTGTTTTCCAAAAGAACAATGCCTTTTTCTGCCATAGTAATCGCAAACGCCTCGTGCTCAGGCGTGGCGTAATCTTTGGGTGATATCTTATGATACGGGCAATCGTCCGCAAACATACCTAGGCTGCTTCTTACAGAAAGAAGTCTTGCGGCAGCCGCCTTGATCGTTTCTTTGCTTACCATTTTAAATGCGTAGGAAAGCGGCAGAAATTTAAACATCTTACCGCATTCCAGCTCGCATCCGGCGTTTAATGCAAGGGCAGCGCCCTTAACGGGGTCAGCGGCAAGACGGTGATGCTTAACTATATCGCAGAGGGCGCCGCAGTCAGACACAAAATAGCCATCAAAACCCCAGCTTCTGCGCAATAGCTTTTTTATCAAGATTTCCGATGCGCAGCAGGCCTCTCCGTTTACTCTGTTGTATGCGCCCATCACGCCGCATACTTCGCCGTCCATAACTGCCTTTTTAAAAGCAGGCAGATAGGTCTCAAAAAGATCTTTCTTGGAAACGGCAGCGTCAAAAGAATGCCGCTGCGACTCCGGCCCGCTGTGCACTGCAAAATGTTTGGCGCATGCGGCGGTCTGTATGTAGTTCGGGTCGTTTCCCTGCAGTCCTTTGATAAACGCAACACCTAAAAGTGCAGTCAAATACGGGTCTTCTCCGTAAGTTTCCTGTCCGCGTCCCCAGCGCGGATCTCTGTAGATATTTATGTTCGGAGACCACATTGTCAGCCCCTTGTAGATTCCGTAATCGCCGTTTTGCCGGCTTTCATTGTACTTGGCGCGCGCTTCTTTTGAAATAATTTTTGCGGTCTGATACAGCAGCTCTTCGCTGAAAGTGGATGCCATACATATAGCTTGAGGGAATACGGTTGCGGTTCCGGCGCGTGCAACACCATGCAGACATTCGTTCCACCAGTTATATGGGAGTATGGGAAGCCGCTTTATGCCGCGCGCCTTGTTTTTCAGCTGCGAGATCAATTCGAAAGCGGTCATCTTTTCGGCAAGTTCCCATCCCTTTTTGATATGTGATTCTCTTGCGCTCTTATTCATGAAATTGCACACTCCCGTTGACAGAATTGTAAAAAAATTGTATAATATGCACATACCGTGCTCGTGCACGGTAGCCTTTCTTTTAAAATTGTATCATAGAATGAAGAATAAAACAAGGGAGTAGATGAAATGCCGATTACCGAGAAAGAAATCGCCGCACTTGCCGGAGTAAGCCGCGGTACGGTTGACCGCGCGCTCAAAGATCGTCCCGGTGTTTCCCCTGAAACCAAGGCGCGGATTCTGGCCATTGCTGAAAAATATGATTACCGGCCGAATATTCTCGGCACCGCGCTGGTTCGATCGGGAAAGACTACCCTTGTGCCCGTTATTTTAAACAGTGTCGGAAATCCGTTTTTTTCTTCCGTAAAAGAGGGGATGCTTGCAGCGCAGAATGAATTTGCAGAGTATGGCATACAGCTTGCTTTGACGGAATTTAAGGGTTATGACCCGGATGAATTATTGAATATTCTGAATGATCTGCCTGCAGATACAAAGCAGCTTATCGTTTCGCCGATATGTGATGAAAGAGTTGAGCAAAAACTACAGCAGTTGGCGGACAGCGGTGTCAGCATCGTGATGCTGACGAGCCGGCTGGAGTCTATAAAAAACGCCGTGTATATCGGTTGTGACTATTTAAAAAGCGGAAGAGTCGCAGGGCGATTGGTTGGCCTTCTTTCCGGTGGGCAGGCGAATCTGTTTATCGTTACGGGCAGCGTGCACCATAAAGGGCATGCACAGCGTGTTGACGGTATTCAATGTGTTTTATCAAAAGATTACCCCGGTGTCCGCCTTTTAGGGGTTTCGGAAAATCTTGATGACGACGATGTTGCCTATAAGGCTATGCAGGAGGCGCTTTGTAAATATCCAGAAATTGATTTTGTTTACATAATCGCAGGCGGCGTAAACGGCACTTTACAGGCGCTCAGTGAGCATGACCGGCATATACGCGTATGTACTTTTGATGATACGCCGATGGCTAGGAAGGCGCTTGTTTCCGGCCGCATCTTAGCAACAATCTGTCAGCAACCGTATGAGCAGGGCTATCAGGCTGTCAAAGCTGTTTTTGAAAAGGTCGTCTGCCGGCGTCCATTCAGCAGCGATCTTTATACAGATCTGTCTATAAAAGTTGATGAGTCGCTATGATTTGATTTTGATGTTGATACAAAAAAACGGATATGCAGTATCGGATTATTTCGGTAGTGAGCATCATAATTCATATAAAAAAAGGAACGTGCTGTAATGAGGTTCTCTTCGGCATTTTCACGGCGTTTGTTTTCGGATTCGGCAAGCACACAAGATCTGAAAATAGGAGTAGGCAAGGAGTTTCGTTTGGCGTTTGAGAGCGAAAGGGCGATCAATACCGTTATCCTTTTTGAAAAAAACTCTCACTGCTTATCATTTTCCGTTTACGGAGAGAAAACAGACGGCGAACGTGTTTTGCTTTATGAAAACGATGTTATAGACAGATTCATGTATTGCGCGTTCCCTAAAATATGTCTTAAAGCGGTTATATTAAGAATCAATGAAAGCGACAACGGCAGACAGGTAAGGCTCAGCCGGATGGATGCCGCACTGCATATGAATAAAAAGAAAGATTTTCGTGTAAGCGTATATTTTCCGATACACACAGGCAGCACGTATTTCTCCGATCGTCTTCACGACAAAGATTTTTCCGCAGCTTTTGATCTCATAACTGACGCTATTGTTATCGGAAATGCCAGGCTTAGACCTGACGCAACGCTTGATTATGACGCTGAAACGCTGGATCGGGAGCTTGCTGCCATGCGTTTGATAATCGGGGAACGTAATGTGCGAATATGGTGCTGTATTTTTCCGACGGACAACAGAAACATGGTAAAAATGATCCGAAAGAACAGCGAAACACTTCTTAACACAATTCTTACTTATTGTAATGCATATGGTTTTCAGGGGGTTGATGTAGATTGGGAATATCCTGTATTACCCCATGTGTGGCATGCTTTCGGTCGCTTGATAAAAATGCTGCAACATGCCTTGCACGGGCAGGATGTTCAGCTTGGTGCGGCTCTTTCTCCATGGGGTGTGCAGCTTACTGAAAGAGCAAGGAAATGCCTTGATCTCGTAAATATTATGGCGTATGACTGGCATAAAAAGAACAAGCGCCGTCACCATTCCGAGTTCTATTCCTGCCATGTGTATTGCGCAGAGTATTTTAAAAAACACGCTTTCCGTGATAAGCAAATGCTCGTAGGTATCCCTTTTTACGGAAAAACCTTTGATAATAACGATTTTGCCTTTCGCAGTTACAATCTGCTGGAAGTTAACAGCCGCGCGCAGAATATATCGGTATACCAAGATCGCAGCTATTATTTTAACGGTTACTATATGGTATACAGTAAAACAGCGTATAATCTTGATATGGGCTTCGGCGGTGTCATGATATTCGCCGGCTGCGATGATGTGCCGCGTGAAATAGGTCTAAGCCTGTATGAAGCGGTTGAGAGCGCTCTGCGTGACAGAATGTATTTGTAATTTATGCTGAACGAGAGGTTCATATGAAAAAGTTTTTTTCTTTTAATAGGTACAATAAGTCAGAACTGATTTCACGCAGAGAATATCCGTTGAAGAAAAATGAACTTTCGGAAAACATTCGAGTTTCGCAAATATCGCATATTGAAACAAACGGTTGTGTGAAAACTCACGTCGTTTTTACCGCTAAGCACTCCTTGAAGCAGGTCGGTATTAGCGTGATTTTTGAAACTGACGGTCATGTGATTTCCGATTATATCTTCGCGCCTGCCGCTCTGTATAATGGCAACCGTTTTTACAGCGTCAGTCGGGAATATGCGCCGATGTATACACAAGAGGATCTTGCAATGTGTAAAAAAGGCCCTGTAATTACGGATGTTCCGCGCTTGTATCAGGACGGAACAGGCAGAGCGCAGCTCAATACAGGTGATCTCACAACCCCGTGCGCCGGCTATTTTTCCGAAAGCCGCAAACAGGGATTTCTTCTGTTTTGGAGCCAGAATAACGAGGCGGGCAATTTTGGCTTAACGGTTGCCGAGGATTTGCAAAAGGGCATACTTCGTTTTTATCTTTCTGCGCCCTGTGTGCAGGAAAAACGGAAATACGCTATGTGCACAACCAACGCGCCGTCTGATGACCGCGGCATTACCTTGAAAAAAGGCGATAACCTGACTTTTGATTTTGAAGAATATAGTTTTCCTTGTGAAAGCATAACCGAGTTTTTAAATGTTTTCTTTAAAAAAAGAATTCGCCGGAATCTTCCCCATACATTGCATAATGAGGTTCCGTGGTCTTATGCTTTTGATCTTCTGGAAAATAAGTATAATACACGCAACTGGAGTGCCGACGGCGAATTCTATAAATCTTCAGAAGCTACCGGTGATTCTATTTTCCGTCAGTGGCAGACCGGCTGGGTAGGCGGAGCAATGAATACGCTGCCGGGGCTTTTTATCGGAAATCAGGACAGTGTGGAAAAAAGTAAAAAAACTTTAGATTTTGTGTTTGATAAAATTCAGCATCCTTCAGGTTTTCTTTATGGCGTGTATTGTGACGGCAGAGCTTACGGAGACTGCTTTTACGATATGCAAAATGAAAATATTTCCATGAGCAGGAAAAATGCGGACGCTATGTATTTTATTGCAAAACAGCTTTTATGTTTGCGCGCAAACCAAGAAAATGTGCCGGATAAGTGGAGCAGGGGGCTGCAAAAACTCGCCGATGCGTTTTTGAAGTTTTATGAAAAAAATCACGATCTTGCGCAATTTATCGATATAGAAAATATGGTGCCGTTTGCGCCGGGTACTGCTTCTGCCGCTATCGCGCCGGCAGGTCTTGCCCTTTGCAGTCTGTATTTCCAAAATAATAAGTATCTTGACTGTGCATGTGAGATCGCCCAGAAATATTATAATGAATACGTCAGAGCCGGATTTACCAACGGCGGGCCGGGTGAGATCCTCGGCTGCCCGGACAGTGAGTCCGCTTTCGGCATGCTCGAAAGTCTGGTGGCTCTTTATTCCTGCACAAATGATAAAAAATGGCTCGCAGCTGCGGTCGATACTGCGTCGCTCTGCTCAAGCTGGTGTGTTTCATACGATTATTCGTATGATAAGGATACGCAGTGGTATCGTCGGGGCATTGCCACAACAGGTGCCGTTTGGGCAAGCGTTCAGAATAAGCACGCAGCTCCTGGCATATGCACGCTTTCCGGCGCGTCCTTGTTTCGCTTGTTTCGTGCCACCGGCGATATCCTTTATTTGGAACTCTGCCGCGATATCAGCCAGAATATCACGCAGTTTATAAGCACTCCCGAAAATCCGATGTATTGTAGTTATGTCTGGAGTGATAAAAATGTTCATCTTCAAAAAAAGCTAAATACAGCTTATGCGGAATTTTTAATTAAATTAAGGCGTTCAGGCGGTATTCTTTCAAAGCTCACGGATAAGCTTTACAACAAGATATGCAATCTGCCCGGGCGTATCGGCGAGCGCTGTAACCTTTCCGATTGGGAGGGTAGGGCGAACGTAGGAGAATTTCCCAGAGGCTCTTGCTGGTGCGAGGTCTCGGCTATGCTGATTTATTTTGAGCTTCCGGCGGTATATGTGAATCCCGATACAGACTTTGTATTCGCTTTGGATCATGTGTCAGCTTCCCTTGAAAACGGTGCTCTTGTTCTCGAAAATCCAACAGATCATGATGCCGTATACCGTGTGTTTTCTGAAAAAAATCATGAAAGAGCCAAACCGCTTTCGGAAACGTTTATGCTTGGATACAAAGAAATCAGCGTACCCGCGCATAGTTATTCGTCAGTTGAATTGAATTGAATACGGAAAAAATAGAGCTGTAAATTTGATTTTGACATTCTTATATTCAGTAGGAGAATTTATGAAATATTGGGTATTAGACGGCAGTGAATATCTGTCAAAAATTGAAGAGACCGAAAACGGTTTTGTTTTTTCAAATGGGCTGATACGCCGTGAGATCGATAAATCAAAAAGTAGAACTTTAGCCTTTGAAAATCTGCAAAACGGCGTGCAGCTTATCGATGCAGTATATGCAGATTTTGAAATTTCTGTCAACGGCAGAAAATACAGCTCATCGCTCTACAGTTTGCTGAGCGCCGAAGAGGTGCCCTGCATTGAGCGTATTGCTTTTCATAAAACGGAAACGATGACGGCGGACGGCGTGTATCCTCCGCCCGGAAAAGCCCTGCTCTTGCGCTATACGGCAGAGGATCTGCCTGATGTTTCGGTTCGATATGAGATCTATGACGGCATGCCGGTTCTTATGAAATGTCTTACCGTTCATAACAGCGGCAAGGATTCCGTCACAATAGACAATATTGCCGTTGACGTAATGAAGATCACGGATAATCGCGATACTTTGTTTATAGACAGCGATTATGATTCCAGCACTGATTTTATCGGACTTGATTTACAAAAATATGCCAAGCATTATGCCCGTTACAGATATGATATGCTGGAGGTTGCACCTTTACAGCGCATGAACGTAAAGCTTGCTCCCGGGGAGACGCTTGATTCTATAGTGGCTTTTGAGCTACTGTTTGGCGCAGAATATTATGAGCAGCGCCTGATTGAAGTAAAGGGGATGTATCGTCGTATAGCTCCCTGGTGCACGGATAATGTTTTCTTCTTCCATTTGATCTCCAATTCTCCGCGCACGATCCGCAAAGTAGTAGACCAGTGCCGTGAAATCGGCATTGAAATGATCATTCAGTCATTCGGCTCCGGCGTAAATATGGAAAGCGGAAACGAACGCTATCTCAAAAGTATAAAAAAGGCTTATGATTACGGCCACAGCAAAGGGATCCGCATGGGGGCATATACGCTTGCCTATGTAAAGAATTATCGCCCTGTTAAAGGAGACGAGGCACTGAATCATGATTCAAGTCATATTTGCCGCTGCCTTGCCACAGAATGGTCTGCGCAGTATATGAAAAATGTTCTTCGTTTTATAGATAAAACAGGTGCAGACGCGGTTGAGATAGACGGCCCTTATGGCATGCTTATGTGTGCAGGCGGTAAAACGCACAATCATGATGATTTTACCGATTCGCAGTATAAGCAGTGGAAAGCTTCCGTTTCGGACTGGTACCGTGAAATCAAAAAGCGCGGCGTTTATATCAATGCGCCTGACTGGCATTTTTTAAACGGCACCAACCGCTGCGGAGTCGGGTATGAGGAGATCGCGTTCTCAGAACGCCGTGCAGAACAGCTTGTAACTTCACGCATTTACTATTATAAAGGTACTTTTTCTAAAAATCCCTCTCAGAGTTGGGGCTTCTTGCCGCTTAACGTCTATCATGGCGGCGGCAAAAATGCTCAGTTTTTCCCCACAGAGCAGAATGCGTTTGAATTTGACTGGGCAATGGCGCAGATCGTTGCCAGCGGCGTATGGCCAACCATTCGCGGCAGAAAAGCTTATGACTCGCAAAAGGGCAAAACTATTTTTGCAAAATGGACGGCTCTGTATAAAAAATACCGCAAGGTTCTAAACGGCATTACGGTTCACTTTATGCCGCCGCGCATCGATGCTTCCAATCCCTCCAGAACTACATGCATGGATGCGATCATGAACCAGCTTCCGAAGGGCGATATCCGGGGCTTTGTAATGTTCTTTAATCAAACGGATAACGAAATTACCGAAGATGTTACACTGCCGGTCTATTATACGGGGCTTTCAGATTTGAATATGCCGCCTGCACCGTTTGAGAATACCAAAAACAGCGATGTTCGGTATCCTTTGTACGGAGAGGAGCTTGCCCCTCTGGTTATTCGTGCTCGAGACGGCTCTGCCCGCACTTACATTACGGATGAAAAAGTAGAGGATAAGCCGATTCCGGCACTTAAGCAAGCTGCGCTGACAGACAGCTCAATCCTGATTTGTGAAAATGATAAAGATCCCGTATCGTATAGGATAGATTCCAATGCAAACGTACATATGAAACTCACGCTCCCAGCCATGTCTTATAAATGGTTTGTTCTGCGTGCGCCGAAAGAGGAGAATGATCATCATGCATAAAATAATCAGAATAGCAATGATCGGTATGGGTGAACGGGGCAAGCAGCTTTTGGAACCTTTGCTGAAGATGAAAGATGTGAGAGTAACAGCGGTTTGCGACGCTTATGAGGACCGTACTGCGGCAGCCGGGGAAATGGTTAAGAAAGAATACGGCAATTATCCTTTTATGTCGCAGGATTATAAAGAAGTGCTTTTGCGCGGTGATGTGGACGCGGCTGTGATATCCACTTCGTGGCAGTATCATATTACCATTGCCATTGAAGCCATGCGATGCGGTGTGTTTACCGCAATGGAGGTCGGTGGTACTTATGATCTGCAAGAGTGCCTGAATCTTGTAAAAGCGTACGAGGAAACCAAAACACCTTTCTTCTTCTTAGAAAACTGCTGCTATGGTCGCCGTGAACTCATGTGCCTTAACATGGCGCGTTCCGGCGTATTCGGAGAGATCGTGCATTGCGACGGTGCGTATAAACATGATCTGCGCAGGGAGGTGTCCTACGGAAAGGAAAATCGGCATTACCGCCTTTCACATTATATACATCATAACTGTGAAAATTATCCTACTCATGAACTCGGCCCGATAGCAAAGATCCTCGGGATAAACCGCGGTAACCGTATGCTGCGTCTTGTAAGCGTTGCAAGCAAAGCGCGCGGACTTGCCCAGTATATAAAAGATAATAAGCCGGATGATAAAGAGCTTTTGAACACCGAATTTCGGCAGGGCGATATTGTTACCACGGTTATTGCATGTGAAAACGGAGAAACGATCACCTTGACGCTTGATACTACATTGCCGCGTATCTACAGCCGTAATTTTACCGTGCACGGTACAAAGGGAATGTATCAGGAGGACGGCGACTATGTATTCCTTGAAAAAGACCTCAAAGTCGATATTGCCGAAATTGATACAAATCCGCAAAAAATATGGAAAAATGCCGATAAATACGCGGAAATTTACGACAACGATTTATGGAAGCATAAATCAGCCGGCATGATCGCCAGCGGCCACGGCGGAATGGATTATCTTGTTCTTCGCGCCATGCTCAGCGCTGCCAGAGGGGAAAGCTACCCTGCCATCGATGTCTATGACGCTGCGTCATGGATGTGTATAACTGCATTGTCGGAGCAGTCTATCTCAAATGGGAATATGCCGGTTGATATACCTGATTTTACAAACGGCAGATATAAAAACAGAACGGAAAGATCAACAGGCAAATACGCTTTGGATATTTAACGCCGTATGGTTATAAATTTCTACACTCGAAATCGATCACGGCAAAGATGATTTCACCGTATATCATTTATTTTGCTTAATCTTCAGATCAAGAGGTAATACGTTATGCGCAAAACAAAAAGAATATTCTGCTTAATCCTGTCTGTGTTGATGATATTGATTTTTGCCTCGTGTTCATCTCGGAATATAATGGCTGATAAACAGGCGGCACCCGTCAATCTGGCAGTACCCGAACAGCGCACAAGAGAACAAAAAGCGGGGGATATATATGTTTCGCCGTCCGGCAGTGACCGAAACCCCGGTACAAAGGAGCAGCCGGTGCAAACGCCTCAGCGCGCTTTGGAATTGGCCCGCGATCTTGATCGTGAAGAAAAGGTGATCTTTTTGGAGGACGGGGAGTATCCGATTACGTCTTTAACGCTTACGGCTGAGGACAGTGGTGTTACGTTCTTTGCTGAAAATAATGCAGTGTTCAACGGCGGACTGAAGCTTGATCCCAAAGATTTTCAGGATTACAGGGGCAATATCAAAGTCCTCGATCTGTCTGCTAACGGTGTTACATCTGAACGTATAGGGCAGATGCGTGCTTTCGGTCAGTACAATCAAGCTGAAAAATACGATGCGGACGGCAGCTTATACTGCGAACTGTTCTGCGATAATGAGCGCATGACCTTGGCTCGCTATCCGAATGACGGAGAATATCTGTATACGGGAAAAATCCTTGACAACGGGGATTCAAAAGAGGTCTATACGGATAACGGCACGGAAACCAATTCCGAATGGGAAACACTGAAGAATCCGCGGGGCGGTACCTTTGAGGCGGATAAAGAGGTTACGGATCGCGTCAAATCTTGGACGAACAGTGATGATGTTTGGATATTCGGCTATTTTCAGTATGACTGGGCGGATTCTACAACGCCTTTAAAAGAAGTCGGAAACGGAACAATAACAACCGAATATGCAAGTGTTTACGGTTTTAAAGAGGGAATGCCGTATTACTTTTTTAACGTATTTGAAGAGTTGGATGCCGAATGTGAGTGGTATATTGACACGAACGATCTTAAATTGTATTTCATTCCTCCTGCTGATTATCAGGACAAATCGCTGGAGATCTCCTTGTCAGTAAATGATCTCATCATTTTACAGGATACCGGCAATATCACTTTTGACGACATCACTTTTACCGGAACACGTGCAAGTGCGATTTGCGGTATGGGCAGTAATATAACCATACAAAATTGTATCATCAAAAATGTAGGCGAAAATGCCGTTGACTTAACAGGCAGCCATATTCTTGTTGAAAATAATGAGATCACGGCTACCGGCATGGCAGGTGTTCTGCTTACCGGAGGTGACCGCGATACGCTCACCTCTGGAGAAAACGTTGTTACAAACAATCTGATTTATAATTGGTCGCAGGTATACAGAACATACCAGCCTGCCGTCAGTATTAACGGCGTCGGGGCGGTATGCAGTCATAATGAGATTTATGATTCGCCGCATGAGGCAATCAGCTATACCGGCAATAACCATATTATTGAATATAATGTTATTCATGATGTTGTTTTGGAATCCTCAGACGCCGGTGCAATCTATTCCGGCAGAAGCTGGAGCTATTACGGTAATGTAATTCGGTATAACTGTATCTATAATATCGGCTCCGATGAATATACACCCAGCGCCATTTATTTTGATGACGCGCTTTCCGGGCAGGAGGCTTACGGCAATCTGCTTGTCAATATTGCCGGCAGTGCGTTTCTGCTGGGCGGCGGACGTGATCTTAAGATAGAAAATAATTTGATCGTCAATGCCGCTGTACCGATCTCATATGATGACCGTGCCGTGATCGGCAGCTCCTCAAGCAGCTGGTTTCAGCACAGCCAAACGCCCGGGCAGGGTCTTTGGGCAACACTTGATGAAGTTGATATTCATTCCGATGCTTGGAGAGCAGCTTTTCCTGAATTAGCACAACTTTCCGATGATTTTGAAAACACGGATGATCCGCTGTTTGCGGCCAACCCGGCAAACAGTTTGGTGAAAAATAATGTGGTTGCAAATCCGAAAAAAGATATCGGCGATATTTCCGGCAATGCAGAGAAATACAGTGATATTTCAGAGAATACACTGTATAAATTAGAAAACGCTCCGTTTGCCGGTGAAGGCGATTACACGCTTACTGAAATACCTGAAGGATTTGAGCAGCTTCCGTTTTCCCAAATGGGCAGAACGTATACTTGCAATTGGAAAAATAATATATGATAAAAACCGTGTTTTAGTATTCTTGTTCAAATTTTATGATAATTAAAAAGCACTTTGCAAACGCAAAGTGCTTTGATTTTACATGTTACCTTGGATTATTCCGCTTCTGCTTCAACTTCTTGGGGCTCTTCTTTATTTGCCTTCTTTTTCTTTTCACCTATGCTGAGAAGGAAGTTAAGCAAAATGCCGAAAATGGTTGCGCCGGCGATACAGGGAACCTGAAGTCCGAAAAACGGAATATTGCCGCCGAAAGCATAGTTGCCGCCGATTCCGATTATCATTATGGAAGCGATAACGGCAATGTTCTTGGAGGAGAACATATCAACTTTCTTTTCGATCATGATCGCGATACCTTGAGCAGCAATGGCACCGAACAGATAGATCTCAAGTCCGCCGATAACGGCAAGCGGAATTCCGTAGATGACCTTGATAAGCGGCGTAAAGAAACTGATAATCATTGCAATAATGGCCGCTGCGATCAATACAGGAACTGAGAATACTTTTGTAATAGCCATGGTGCTGATGTTTTCACCGTAGTTGGTGCCGGCAGGTCCGCCGATAACGCCGGATATCATATCACAGATACCGTCACCTATAAGGTTCCGGTCAAGCATATCTATCATGCTGTATTTCAACTTTTTGCCTTTTTTCTTGGCTACGTCATTAACATAAATGTCAAGCTGGTACATATGGGCGGTGGATTCCGGAATCGTCGCAATAGCTATAGGCATGATGGCGGCTACCGCTGTCCACGATACTTTCGGTAAAGAGAAAGCGGGTACTGCAAAAACAGAGCCGTCGCCAAGCTTCCAGATAGAAGCCTCAAGAGCCGCTTCCGGCACCGAGCGGAAAAGATTGCCCCAGCCGGCAGCATAAGCGATTGCGGCAACAAGGCAACCCGTAAGCACGCCGAACAGCAGAGGAAGCTGACCGGCAAAGCCTTTGAGATATTTGGAATATAAAATGGTCGATATCAGCGTTACCAAAGCAACGATGATCCACATAATGCTCTCGCTTGAAACTTCCGTAACATTCGGGATCGCGTCACTGAGTGCATTTCCTGCAAGAGTAAGTCCGATTATCATGGCAACAGGGCCGGTGATAGACGCGGGCAGGATTGTTTCAACTACTTTTTTACCGAAAAAGCGGATAAGCAGGCCGGCGGCAATGGAGATAAGGCCTGAGAAGATTATGCCGAACTGCGCATACTGAATCGCTTCTGTAGGCAATATCCCGTCTACTTTTTCAAATCCTTCGGCAGCGCACATGCTTGCAATAGCCGTGAGGTATGCGAAGCTTGAACCGTAATAAAGCGGAATCTTTTTACCCGTAATTAGGATAAAACACAGTGTGGCAAGACCGCTGGCAAAAATGGTTGTGGAAACTTGAAAACCGGTTACAAGCGCAACGGTTACCGTTGCCGGGAACATGACGATTACCTGCTGGATTGCATATAACAACAGCTTGAAAAACGTTGGTTTTTCTTCCGGCAGATAACCTATCGCTTCATGATTTTCTTTCATTTCAATAGTCCTTTCCTGTTTATTTTTGTTGACTCGCCGTAAAAGGCGGATACGGCAGATAAATGTAAAAATTTATCACTATCCGCAATAGTATATTACATTTTCAGTCAAGTTTCAACATTTGTTTTCCTATTGAAATAAATTGTAATATTTGTTATAATCAGCTTAGAGTTATCGAACATTTTATCTAAACTGCCAGAGGTGAAGTCATGACGAAGAAAAAGAAGATCATACGAGCCGTTGTAACTTTTATCGTTTTGATTCTTGTTGTGCTGATTGCAGCCGGCGGCTATTTTGCTTACAGGTTTAACAGAAACACGCTTAAAAGCGATATGGATTATGATAACGTTTTTGCGCAGCCCTCTGTAACGCTTCAGGTTCCCGAGGACGGTTATTTCGATATTCTAAAGATCAACGATATGCATTTGTTTAACGGAACGAATGAAAACGATGCCCGAACGCTGAACGGTATTAAGACCGTGCTTGATTCGGAAAAATATGATCTTATAATTGCGGATGGTGATATCGTTGACGGATTTAATCTTGCATCAGACTACGATAAAGAGAATGCTTTCAGCTCTTTCTGTGTGTTGGTAGACTCCTACGATACACCGTGGACTTTTGCGCCCGGTAATAATGATTGTGAGATTGACGGCGATAATGAGGACATCGTTGCTTATATGATGCAGTATTCAAATTTTATATGCGGCAATGTGCAGGATGTTGACGGCGCTGTGCAGTTTATGATTGACCTTGAGTATAACGGCTCTTTGGTGCACAGTATTGCTGTTATGGATTCAAATTCAAGAACCGTTACCGCTGTGGGTGATTACGATTCTATTCACCAAAGCCAGATAGAGTGGCTGTCCGCTCAGGTTGAACAAAGGCAATGTTTTACAAGTGTGTTCTTTCATATGCCAACGCCTGCATTCAAAACAGCTTATGATAACGGTACGGACTATGAAGGAATCCTTAAATCGGACGAATATCCGCTGGACGATATTAAGGATAACAGCTTGTTTGATAACGCTTTTGCCGATAATCAGTACATTTCGCTGATCTCCTGCGCGCATGTCCATTCGGATAATATGTGCAGCTTTTATAACGGCAGGTATTATCAGCTCAGTTCAAGAAGCGGTTATTCTGCAAGCGGTAATGATGAGATACCTGTTTCTTGTACCGTTACAAGAATTAATGTAAAGGATACCGACCCGCAAACGATGTATTCCTTTGAGCAGATCGCTTATTGAGTGATTCCCGTATTGAAATGAAACGAGACTTCTTGTGAGGTCTCGTTTTTTATTGTCTCTTCAGCAAAGAATAAACCCCCGGTTCAACCGGGGGAAATAAAAAGCTTTAGTAAAAATAAAACCGGC
>OIXS01000707.1_pt1 | contig 19463 bp, 16 predicted proteins | sample 1587841 | NCBI WGS metagenome assembly OIXS01 (sample SAMN03283254) | human gut metagenome | biome: human-associated habitat; material: feces | host: Homo sapiens | place: USA | collected 2013
GATAAAGACACAGTGGTTAGTGATTATTCATCGATATCAACTTCTACATAGAAGACAGTGTCGTCGTCGGCGGCGATCAGTTCGTCTAAATCGGGCCATGGCGTGTCACTGCTGTAGTAGTGTGTGAGGTAGTCAATAATGTCTTCTTCTAAGTCCTCTGCCTCTGCTACTACGTCGGGCCAGTTGGCAGATTCTAAGTTCCCACAATCGTTAAGGTGAAAATAATCATCGTTAGGATTAAATTCCCCAAAGTAAACCATCTGCGCAATTTCTATAGGCGTGTAATTGGACATAAATTTATCAAATTCCTCCATGTCATAATAGGAGGCTTCATCAAAGCAACCATCGTACCCGTGCATGTGTTGGAGCAAATATGTGAGGTCGTCCCCAATTAACTGTTCAACATAGTTACGGATTGCCTGTTCTCTTGTCATAGTTGTTGTCATAATAAATTACCTTCCTTTCTAAAATGGCTTGTCTCATCAGTAGGACGGTAGCCAGCCGTTCCTAGACACGGGATTAGACCCGTGTTTCGGCAACTATGCACGAAAGATAAACATATATTCATGTGTACCCCTACAAATTAAAATGTATTCGCCTAAATCTTCTATGTAGTTCCCTTTTTGTAAGAAATAGGTTGTGCAATCGGCTTCCGTGCGCTTACGTGGTTTAAAACTCTCGATTGAAAACGCCATTCTTCCTTTATGAAAGACACCCACAGCATCAACATAACCATTTCGCATACAGACAACTTTTTTACCTTCTAAAGCCTTATACATTTCTGTTCTTGTCATGATAATTTCTCCCTTCTTTGTTACCATATGTAGCTACATTTTATTTTGTGGTTCTCTGTGGCTACTTCTTTTTGTTGACTACATGTTACCATATGTGGCTACATTTTGTCAAGCACTTTTTTGAATTTCTTTTTGGTGCTTGTTTTCGCCGTAGTCCCTTGCGTTGATTTTATGATACTACATGTAGCTACATTCTGTCAATAGGTATTTTCAAACTTTTTCAAAATGTGGTATAATGTAGACACAAAGGAGGTGACAATATGGGTGTAAAACCACATAAAGACGCCGTTATTCGTCTGAGATTGACAAAACAGTTAAAAGATGATTTTCAGACAAAGTGTGACAAGTTCTCTGTCAATCCCTCCGATTTGATAAGGAAGTGGATAGAAAAGTACACGTACAAAGAGTAGAGAAGACACAAAAGGCCCCACATAAGCGTAAATGCTCATGTAGGGCCTATTCTTTATCTATCTATCATGTTTTTGATTAAAGACAACATTATTCATATTTTCTATTGTTCTTAATTGTGATGTATCTTTATCAAGCATATCTAAGTATATACATATCTCTTCTAAATAGTAATTTTCTAAGGATATTTTAAATAAATTAAGTATTGTCATTATCAAAGCTACATCAAGTTTGTTGTCTTTATTATTGATTGTGTATAAAGCGTAAACACAAGCAACCTCTAACAAATAAAAATGCTGCTTCATCTTTACATATTTAAAGTAAGACACAAAGAGAAGAAATAAAGATAATAAAAGACATGCAATAAGTATTTTGTTCACCATTTCCAACACTTCCCTTATGATATTTTATATCCCTATCATATCATAAATATCTATGTGTGTCTTTGTGTCTTCTCATCGTACCTATTAGATACTAAGTGTGATTGTATCGGCGACTACAAGGATACTAAGAGAATCTAAGGGAATCTAAGAGGTACTAAGTGATACTAAGAGAGTATAAGTGATACTTTTAAGATACCAACAGATGACAGAACACATGTAAAACCACGATTGAACAAAATTTCAAAACACAACAGATAACCATGCACATCCATTCACCCCTTCACAAACATATGAACAACCATTCATATATAAAATAAAACAGATAACAGTTGATTCAGTCAACTATCTAAAAAATACCCTACATACTTACACGGTTCCGTGTGTACCATATAAAAAATCATATGTAAACACGTATTTACAAGCACTTTATAAGCACGTATAATGCTTGTAGAGCTTGATAATAAGCGATGTAGGGTATTATTAAATTTTCTGCCAGCTTCTGCAGTGTCTGTTGTCCAGCATATTGAGCTACTGCCAGATTGCTGTTAATCTGATTCTGTAGATGCTGATTACTGCCTGTAAAGCCTCCTATTAGGCGGCTGAAAAAGCCTTTGCCTGATAATTCTGCCTGGGCATTGTCTGCTTCTGTCACAGCTTCTATGCTTTCAAATACCAGTTGATTAATTTCTGTTCGGTTGTTTTTATGCTGGGCAATAATCTGATCTATTTCCTGATCTAATGCATTTCTTGTTTCTACGGTTAATGCACTTTCATCGATAACCTGCAATTCATTACTCATCTGCCACACTCCCTAAGATTTTATCTATTTCTTGTCGTAAGATTGCTATTTGTTCCTTGTCCTTTTGGTTTTGGATCTGAGCTGTTCGTTCCCCTTGCTGCATCCGCTCTAATGCGGTTTCTTGTTGCATGGAAATAGCATTCATCTGCCTGGTCACATACCAGGCTTTTCGGGCGGCATCTGCTGGAACGGGTCTGCCTAATAGTTTTTCTCCTATTTCTTGCGGGTCTATTTTCGTTTCTTGCAAGTAGCGTTCCAAGGCGCCTGGCTGCAATCCCATTTCCAGCATATTTCCCATGGACTGTATCATCTGTGTTTCACCAGGCAAATGCACAGAGACTCGAAAGCCGATAATTCTTTCGATTATCTTTCGCAACAGGTTCTCCCCATACGTTTCCGGTTGCCCTGATGCATACATGTCCAGCAATCTGCCTTGACTTAGTTCCCGTTGCAAATCATCAATCACTATAGCCAGTTCTTCTTCACTCAAAAGATATTCCTGGACTAACGGTTCAATTTCTCGGTCAAGAATATTGACCATAGTGATGGCATCATCTTCGATAAAGTTATCTAGGATACGCCGGGAGCCTTCTCCGGCGATGGTACCGGCCAGGATACCACCGGCAAAAGCACCTACAGGGCCTAGCAGAGCGCCGCCTGCCATGCCACCAGCCAGACCGCCGCCCATACCGCCTGCCAGGGTAGCTACATTTTTAAAAAGCTGTTTCCCGGATATTTTTCCCTGAAAATAGTGGTGAATATCTCCGGTAGACAGAACCAGAGTCAACGCACCAGCAGCGATGATATTGCTCCGCAACAGCTTGGCCAGGTTATTCGTGGCTGCATTACCATAAATCATGGGCCCCTGCCGAAGGGATTGCACCATAGCATGACGTATATCACTGGGAAGCAATTTGACGATATTGATGGAAGGCCCTAATAAAAGAGTGTTTACGCCGGTCCGGGTCAGTTGGGCTGCCAGTACGGAACTGACAAATACAGCACCGCCCATTTTCAGCCCTTGATAGGCCGCCATTTCGGCCGCTTGCTGACTGCTTCTGCCATTCCAGATTTCCCGTGCGTATGTAATAACAGCTGAAATCCCCATAGCGTTGGCTGCTATTACCGTACCATTAGCCGCATCATATAGAAGGGAGTCGATGTTTCCTGCCTTGGCAATGCGACAAGCCGTCCGGTAGTCTACGTTTCCCCGGCGGATGAGGTCCTTGGCTTGCTTAGGATCTGTCACACCAGGCACTTGGCCTTTTATGATTCGTTTTTCCATTTGGGCTAAGGCTTCTTCGTACTGATCATAGGGTACTTCTAACTGCAACGGATGTCCCTGACTGTCGACATATCGATAAGTGCCGTTGCGAAAGGCGGCATTCACAGAGGCAGCCGCATTTTGACAATATTTGGTCTGAATCAATATGCCATCGACTTGCCGGTCCGGCCCATTTTTGGCATTGTTATCGCCTAAGATGACAGCCTGACGGCCTTGAACCCGGTCAAGCAGGGTGTTGGCTTGTTCTGCCGCAAATCCCTGTCCCTGACGTGCATGAAAGCGGCTCATCCGGTCTGTATGAGCACCTGTTTCGATGCTACTTTGGTATGCTGTTCCAGTATCTGGTTTTTCCTTTTCTCGCAATTTCTTGAGAAGAGGACTTTCATTATGTTCGTTCATAGTACCTGTTCTCCTTAGAAAAATTATGTACTTTTATTATACCTGGATTTATCGGCTTATGCTATAATTTATGACGCTATTTCCCTATATGCGGGCTGATGAGAGAGCGATGTAGAGCACGATCAATGGGAATCGCAAGCCTTTCTGGAACAGTGATTGTCTTTGATTCAATTTAATATGTATTATGTGGACAGACCTATGTCTGGCAAAAAAATTATATTTTCATTATATTTTTGCAAAACAAGCCCCCATGTGACGTTCGCTTCGGTGACCTGTGCATCAAAGGCTTCTACGGTTTGCTGACAATGTGGGAAAGCGAACGCCATGCGCCTTGCGGTTGAGATAAAACAAGCACCAGCAGAGCCATTGAGGTGGTTCTGCTGATGCTTGTTTGTTTGGGCGTTGGCTGAGTGGTACTATTGACCTGACGGCCAATTAAATCGAGCTCTTCTGATTCTAGTCCGCTTTCAGCTGTTTTATCGGGAGGCCGGCTTATCTTCAGGTGTAAAAATACAGCATGCACTATTTGATTCCCAATCACTCAGACTTTCCCGTTTTCAGTATTTTCCTGGTGTCTGTCGAACCTGTGTCTAACCCAAAGTGCCGTTTAACCATGAAGTGAAAAAACATGGGTCCTGTCGTCAGTACAGCAATCGTATCTGCTACCGGTTCTGCAAGAAATACACCTATTACTTGATTATAGGAAAAAAACTGTGGGAGAATAAAAATCAGAGGGATCAGCAAAATTATTTTACGCCATATGGTGAGGAAAATCGCCGTCCTTGCATTATTCAGTGCCACAAAGCTGTACTGGCAGGCAACCTGCACGCCGTAAATCAGCAGCATCGCCAAAAACAACCGCATTGCCTGTGCTGTATAAGCAATCAGTTCCGGATCAGACGTGAAAATCCCTGCAACTTCCCTAGGTGCAACCATGCAGCAAAGCCAGATGAAAAATGAACCGGAAACACAGGAAAGGAACAGATACCGAAAACACTGCTTTACGCGTTTCTCATTTTCAGCTCCGAGGTTATAGCTGAGGATAGGCTGGGCTCCCTGCACAAGGCCCGGCAAAATCAGCATTGTAAACTGCATAATACTGTTTAAAATGCTCATGGCACTTACCGCCATGGTGCCATCGTATTTTTGCAAGGACGTATTGAAGCTGATGGCTACAAGGTTTTCTGTCAACTGCATCAGGGCCGGGGACAGACCGAGCAACAGACAGGGCCCAAGCAGGACACTGTCAAAACAGATATAGCGTTTCCGAAGCTGTATCTGTGATTTGTCCCCCAACAGATAATAAAGGACAAAGCCTGATGTCACGGCCTGGGCAATCACGGTTGCAAGAGCAGCGCCCTGCACGCCCATATGAAGGGCGAAGATAAAGATCGAATCCAATATGACATTTACTACTGCACCAATCACTACATTGACCATGCTTGTCCTGCTGTCACCTTGTGCTGTGATAAACGCGTTTAAGCCAAGAGTCAGCTGGGCGAATACAGTTCCCAGGCAATAGATTTTCATGTAGCTGACTGCATAGCCAATCGTGTCTTCGTCTGCTCCAAACATGAGCAGAATTTTTTCGCCGAAGCAGAGCATAAAAACCGTGATAATAACTGACAGAATCAGTAACGTGAAGGTACAGGTACCCAGTATTTTTTCAGCACTATCCTTGTCCCCTTTGCCGATCATGATAGAGGCCAGCGGCGTTCCACCCATGCTCACCAGTGCGGCAATTGCCGAGATACAGAGGATGACAGGTGTTGCTACGCCCATCCCTGCCAATGCATACGCACCTGTTTCTTCTATATGTCCAACAAACATCTTGTCTACCAGATTATAGAGAATATTGACCAACTGAGCCAGCACTGCCGGGATTGCCAGACGGAAGAACAGTTTTTTCATCGGCATGGAGGCCAATATATTTTCAGAATCCAGCATACCGTATCATCTCCCTGACAATGTCCCTGCATATTCATATTTCCCGTATTGTGCCGTAGTATGATTACTGATCTTTTTCCGAAATTTCTCCGCCCAGCTGTAGCTACTTTGCAACATGAGTGCCACCGACCTGATTGCAAGCCCGTATTCCAAAGGGCCTCGAATATCTTTTTCCCATTCCTCTTGATCCATGACTCCACTTCCTTGTGTTCTATTTTATCCATCCGTCTGGCTTGTCACAAGTAACTATGAAATTTAATAGCTCCTATTCATTTTGTTGTAGTCCTATACTTGAAAAAAAGGATAGCATCTGGTCGATGGGACGGACGCTATCCTGATGGGATTTGAAGAGTGGCTGATGGAAAGGCCGGTTGACGGGATTTTGTGTGGATGGCCTGGTTTTCAACGTTTTTTCTTCAGCCTCTTTTTGTCTATTGATTTAATTTTTTCTGGTTTGCTTCTCCCCAGGCGTACAGGCCTTCTAAGGATGGAATGAGTTGTTTGCCCAGGTCTGTCAGTTCGTACGTGACAGACGGTGGGACGGTGCCGGCGGAGTTGCGGGTTAGGAGACCGTCGGTTTCTAGTTCTCTCAGGGCCCGGGTGAGCATGGTGTTGGTGATGCCTAGTATGCGGCGTTTTAGTTCGTTATAGTGCAGGTTATCTTCTTGCGTGAGATTCCAGAGGATGGGGATTTTCCATTTGGAGCCGATGAGTTCCATGGCGTAGACTATTGGACATTGGTTTAGGGTGTCGTCTTCGTATTTGTTCATTTCTATTTCTCCTTTTAGGAAACAAAAATGTGCGTACTTGTATTTTTCTTTCCTCAAGTATAGGATAAGGATAAGAAAAATGCAAGGAGGTGTGTGGAATGACTCGGTTAATGGAGCCTGGTGAATTGGCCGGGCTGAGCGTGAAGAATCATTTGGTCCGTTCGGCTACTTGGCTGGGTCTTTGCCGTCCGGATGGGTCGTTGCCGCCAGAGGTATATGAAATATATGGCAGGTTGGCAAAAGGTGGTGTAGGCACTATCATCACGGAGCTTACGGATGTGTGCGGGCGGAATAATGCCATTGGCAATAATATGCGTCTATACAGTGATGCGTTACTTCCTGATTACCGGAAGCTTGTAGACATGGTGCACGAATGTGGCGCGAAAATTATCCCTCAGCTAAACATGTATCAATACGTTCGGCCGGGAATTTTCCGCAGGATAGTTGATATAGATGGGTTGACGGCTGCTGATTTGGCAGATATCCGGAATTTGTATGTCGCTGCTGCAGTGCGGGCAAAGGAATGCGGCTTTGATGCGGTTCAGCTGCACTTGGCCTATGGCTGGCTTCTCTACCGGTTTTTAAGTCCTTATTATAATCACCGTCGTGATGAGTATGGCGGGAGTGTAGAGAACCGGTGCCGGTTGATCGCGGATATCATCGAGGGGATCAAGGCGGTGTTGCCTGCGTTTCCTGTGGGTGCCAAGTTTAGTTTCTACGCGAAGCCCGTTGAGGAAATCCGGCGCCTTATGCGCCAGCAGAATGTAGCTGCTATTCCCCTTTCTGCATATTACGCGACGGAAGAATGCGCGGCCATTTGCCAGTATCTCTACGAGAATGGGCTGGATTTCATCGAGGTTTTGGGCGATCATTCAGCTTGGGAACATGGCAATCACTATGATTCCTGTTATCTGCCCTTGGCAAAGGCTGTACGCGCTGTGTGCTCTATTCCCATCGTGTTGACGGGATGCAACAATGACCCGGACAGGCTGGAGCAAATAATAGCTGACGATGGCATTGCGTTTTTTGGTTTGAGCCGGGCGTTGATCCGGGAGCCTGAGTTGCCGGCGCGTTGGACGCAGGGGGACCGGTCTCCGGCGTCTTGTATCCATTGTGATGGTTGTTATCAGACTGTGGCACATGTGTGCCGGTTTTTATGAGGAGAATATAGAATATGAAAAAGGTTAAAATTACGGTTATCAAGTGTGGCTGGAATCAGGATTTGGTCGATGCCTACGCTACGCCCGGGCTGACGCCTTGTGATTATAATACAGAAGGCATGACGTTCATCTCTAATGGCTGGCAAAAGCCCAAAGGGTTGTGTGATAATGCGTGGAAATCCATGATGGAATACGTATTTGCCTTATCCCATGGTGCAAGTAATTTTTACGACGGCGAGTTGAAAGATAAAAAAGCGTTCATCGCGTCCTGTAACGATGGCTTTCGCCCAGTAAGCTTTCTGATTGAAGCTCTCGACGAAGACGTCGTGCAGATGTTTGAGTAAGAGTTCAGCTGATTTTACATAGGGAGAACCATGAAGATATGTTAATTTTCGCCATGGTTCTTCCCTATTTTTCCCTAAAAGCATTTTATCATAACTAGGCAGCCGTCCCCCTCATCTTCTCTAGGTGGGGGATGAATGCTTTTTGAATAAAATAACAATTGTAAAATCAAAATACAATATGATACAATAGAACATACAGGCGGTATACATCTAAAAGAACGCGGACTATACCGCACTTTTCATAGAAGGATGTTCAATGCCGATGTAAATGGCATATTGAACATCCTGCGTAAAAGTAACGTTGTGATCCTGGCGGCTCTATACACTAGGGGCAACGTGGACACGCCCGTAAGAATAAGAGTTGCTTAAGAGATCACGTGGAAACGTACATACCAACCTTCTTACATGGATGTCATGGTACATCCTAGAAGCTCTCACTGCCAATGCAGTAGCATTAAGTGGAGGTAGTTCACCAAGGAGGAAAACATGGATATCAAGGTTTTGGCTGCATTTATTACTGTCGCAAACGAAGAGAATATTACTCATGCTGCCGAGCAGTTGCATATCACACAGCCTGCTTTGTCGCGGCAGCTCATGCGTCTTGAAGCAGAATTGGGGGTCCGTCTCTTTATACGTGGCAAGCATACGATCCAGCTTACGGAAGAAGGCCTGCTCTTTAAGCGCCGGGCCCAGGAAATGGTGCGCCTGGCCGAGAGGACCAAATTGGAGCTTGCCCAAACAGGTACTGCCTTAAGTGGTGAGATCGTTATCGGTTGCAATGAATCTCAGGCCATGCGCGAAGTCGTGTCCATGATTTCTTCTTTTCGCCAGGTCCACGGAGCAGTTCAATTCCAATTGCAGAGTGGCAATAATGTGGAAATTAAGGATCAGCTCGAACAAGGAACGATCGACTTGGGTGTCCTCGTTGAACCGGTTGATACGAGCAGCTATGCCTATGTTCGTTTAATTGAAAAAGGACAATGGGGCATCCTCGTCCATAACGAGGATAGTCTCGCTAAACGGAATGTCATCCATTCTGAGGATATTACCGGTGTCCCTATGATTACCATTGCCGACGAGGTTATCCACCACGAGCTGGCTATGTGGTCTGGAGAAAATGCTGTCAAAATGGTGCCTGTGGCCCATTATAATCTATTGGCCAACGCAGCACTGTTAGTCCAAGCCAAAGAAGGTATTGCCGTATGTCAGCGTCCGGCATGCCACTATGAAAATTTGCGTTTTATTCCCTTTGAGCCCAAGCTTGAGCTTGGCTCCGTCATCGTCTGGAAGGATAATCAGAAGGTGTCCCGTACAATGGCTGCTTTTTTAGACCATATTAAGAAATGCAAAAATGACATAAAACTTAATGAAACATAAACATTTTACATCATAAATTTTGTATACTAAAATAGAGGCAGAAAGCAGCTGCCTCTATTTTCATATCCGAAAGGCGTGATTTTATTGAAAAAGAAAATTCTCTTGGTAGATGCCAGTCCGCGCAAACAGGGTAATTCTGCCGCTGTCGTAAAGCTACTGGCTAGTGATCTGAAAGACACAGAGATCACCGTGTTTGCCATGCGCGATCAGCAGTGCCAGCCTTGTACAGCCTGTGCGGCATGTCAGGGAAAGGAAACACAGCATTGCGTCCTGCACGATGACATTACCCCTCTTCTGCCGCTCATCAATACGTGTGACGCCATCGTCATGGTCACACCCATTTATAATCACCAAATTACGTCGCAAGCCAAGCTCTTTATCGAACGCTGGTATCCCTTCTTCAACGTAGAAAAAAAGAATATGTCAAACACATCAAAATTTGGCAAAAAAGCCGCACTCGTCTGTGTCTTTTGGGGCAGTCCCCGCGATACAATTGCGCGCTATGCTGACTGGACAGTGCAAAATTTCAGTCAAATCGGTGCCGAACAGTTTCAAACGCTCGTCATGGATGGAATTCCCGGCCCGGGCGATGTGTTGAAACGGCCGGAATATGTGGAAAAGATTCATGAGCTGGGTAACTGGCTTGCAGAGTAAAGGGAGGAATTTGTGATGGATAAACGGTTCGCACATAAGACAGCGCTTGTTACTGGTGCCGGCACAGGAATTGGCCGTGCTGTAGCCCAACGGTTTGCTCAGGAAGGCGCAGAGGTATTGATTCTCGGCAGGACGGAAGCCACCTTACAGGAAACGGCTGCCGCTAATGACAATATTACGTATAGCGTGGCAGACCTGGAAAAGGAGGCTGATTTGGATCGGATCGTAGCAGAAATCAAACAGCGCTATGGAAAGCTGGACATTCTCGTCAACAATGCCGGTTGGGCACCTGTCACACCTTTTTCTGAGGTGAAAATGGAAGAATATGATAAAGTATTCAGCATCAACGTTCGTGCTCTCGTCAATATGACCCTTCACGTCCTGCCGCTGCTCAAGGCATCTCGCGGAAATATCATCAACATGTCCAGTGTGATTTGCAAAAATCATTTACTGAATATGTCGATGTATGCCGGCACTAAAGCGGCTGTAGAAATCTTCACCAAAATCTGGGCCAAAGAGCTTGCCCCGGATGGCGTCCGTGTCAATGCCATTGGCGTCGGCTCTATTGAAACGCCTATTTATGGAAAAACGGAACTTTCGGACAAAGGCATACAGGAGCATATCGAAAAAATTACCCGTGCCATTCCGCAAGGGCATTTCGGTAAACCAGAAGACATTGCCGCCGTAGCAGCTTTTCTGGCCTCTGACGAAGCAAATTTTGTCACAGGCTCTGAATATGGCATAGATGGCGGATTCGGTGCGTAATCACTCTTTTGAAAGTAAAGCGGAAAACTCTTTAATAGGACCTAAATAGAAGCCTCCACAGTCAGATCAACGAAGTGAACTGATGAGAGGCAGCTCAAGCTGGGTTCTATTAGAGAGTTTTTTTCTTTCATAGCGGCACATAGACCTATCGGCCATAGCCGGCATCTATCATACACAGGATAGTCTTTACAGCAAATAATCTTTATTGTTATAATGAATGCATAATACTCATAATTATTAAGAAAGAATTATGAAAAGAAGGTCGTTCCTATGCATTCTCTGTCTCTGTCAGTCTGTCTCCTCCTTCTTGCACTACTGCCATCTCTTTTCGTCCAATATAGAGTGTTTGTGCCGCTTTTGCCGGCGCGTGAGGTTCGTCGGCTAGGTGGGGCTTTTGTTTCCTTTTACGTGGTCTTTGCTTTTGTCGTCCTGCTGGTATTTTCCCAGGGCATCGTCGGTGTTTCCTGGATTTCTTTTAAGGATGTGTTTGCGCTGCATGCGCTTCCTTGTCTGCTTCTGGGGCTGCTATTTGTACCTTCGTACAGGCTGCAATATATATTCGTCCTGGGGATGCAAGGGCTTTTCATCGTGGCGCTTTTGACACTCATCCTGAACGTGGAGCTTTTCTTCGTTTCTCCTGGTATATTTTTCCAATATATTAACGCCTATCTCATCGCCTATGCTGTGTCGTATATCGTCCTTGCGCCCGTGTTGTTGAAGTTTTTTTGCACGGTCATTACGGCGAATCATGGCGTCGATTTGCTGGCATTTTGGAAATATGCGGCGTGGATTCCGGTGTTGCTCCTCCTCTATGCGGCAATTTTGGCGCATACGAATGAGCCTGTGGCCCGGGAGTATCTGGTGCCGCGGTTGCTGCAGGCGTTGTTTGGGGTTTGTATTGCTATTACGATGTATCTGGGGACGCGGAAAATGAATGAGGCCATGGAGCTGAAGCGTGAGAATGCGGCACTCCTGACGCAGATGGAAATGTTCGCCCATTATGCGCGGCTGCTCCAGTCATCGCAAAAGCTGTTGTCGATTTATCGGCATGATACGCGGCACCAGCTGCGGTTGTTGTCGAGCTTGATTCAGGAAAAGAACGATAGAGATTCATTGGCACTTTTGGAAACGCTGACGCAGGAGCTGGCTCATGTCCAGCCGTTTCGTTGGGGAAAAAATGCGTCTATGCGAAAGTCGTTGCTGCCTTTGATTGAGGCAGCCCGGGCAGATGGGATTCATGTCATGGCAGATTTGTCATTGGCTGCACAGTTTCCTTTTGAGGAGGAGCTGGCTAAGGCAGCCGCCCGTCTCGTAAAGGCAGCGCTGACTGTGAGCCGTGGCCAGGCTGAGGCGAAGCGGTCTGTCGTCGTCATTGCCCGGCAAACGGATTCGTCTATCATGCTGCTCATCGGCAACCGGCAGAGTGAGCCGGTGGCGATGGATGGAGAGGGGCATCCCTGTGCCGGGCCCTATGCCGAGGCGCTGCCGCTGGTGCAGCAGTTTGTAGCCCGTCATGAGGGGGCCGCCGGCCGGTATACGTATAAAGAGGGCTGGACGATTGTCAATTTGCGTATTCCCTGTTCGCGAGGTGACGCGCTATGATCTATATACTCGTGACGACGTGTCTGCTTACGTTATCGATTGTGCCACCGGCGTATTTACAATATGCGTCTTTTGGCCCGTTTATTTCTCTTCGGCAGCGACGCTTGATGTATGCAGGTTACGCCGTTTGTTTTGTCGGGGAAACGCTGGTCCTCCTCTATCTTTTTTTGAGCGGCTACTGGTCTCATTGCCTGGTCATGTTCAAGCGGCTTTATATCGTGTTGTGGATTCCCTATTTCCTTTGGGCGGTTTATATCATTCGTCCCTTTTATTTTCAGCATATTTATGTATTTGCCTTGCGCAGCATCTTTATGATCATGCTCCACACGCTCATGTACTACGTGTTTTATGTACTTATCCTGCTGGGGCTGTTTCCGGTGTGGGATAGCCGCTTGCTCTATCCGTTAGGGATGAGCCTGTATACCCTTAGTTATACGCTGTGTCTGCCCCTTCTGGTCCGCTATTTCAATGACGTATTCCGCAACGACCATGTGCTGAGCACGCGGGGGTATTGGAAATATATCTGTGTCCTGCCGTGTTTGCTCTTTGCAGAGGCCTTGTTTTTCATCACCCAGCGGGTGCCTAATGTGATTCATTTTGAAATGCTTGTGCCGCGGCTCATCATTGCCGGTGCGACAGTGCTCATCGCCTTGAGCGTCCGGGCCGGCCTGAAGCAGGTCGATGCCGTGTATCTGACGTACGAGCGCAATGACGCCTTGGCTGCGCAGATTCAGTCTAATCAGAATTACGTCCAGTCTCTGCAGGAGTCGCAGACGTTGATGGAGCGGTTTTATGATAAGCGGCGGGAGTATTTGCAGCGGCTGACGGCGCTTGTGTCCCGGCAGGACTATGGAGCTGCGTTGAAGCTGATTGAGCAGATTGGCCTCAAACTGGACCAGACGAAGCGGCAGCAGTATTGCAAGAATGCTGTCGTCAATGCGGCGCTGACGACGTATCTCGATGGGGCTGCGCAAAAAGGGATTGCTGTAACGGCTCAGGCGGATATTCCTGAGTGTAGTCCGTCTTTTAGTACGGATTTGTCCATGGTCTTTTCGAATCTCATTGAAAATGCCGTCCAGGCAAGTGAAAAGCAGCCTGATGGGCGGCGTGTCCTGACGCTCCTGGCGGTCCGGCAGGCTGATATGCTGAACATCCTCATCAAGAACCGCTTCGATGGGACGGTCGTGTTCAACGAGGACGGTCTGCCTGTGACAGAGGTTCCCGGCCACGGCATAGGGATGAAATCCCTGGCCCGTTTCCGCGACACATACCATGCCAATATCATCTGCACCTGTGAAAAAGGCTGGTTCAGCACGTATATCCGGCTGGCCTTGCCAAAAGTATAAATGCACTCCTATCGTTAAAGGACCACGTTGCTTTTTACAACGTGGTCCTTTGCTACTGCCCCGTCGGAGGCAGCCTTGCTTATCCTTTTATCACTGCCCCATCTGGGGGCAGCCTTGCGTGTCTTTTTGCCACTGCCTCCTTCAGGGCAACCTTGCGTCTGTTACTTTTCGTAACTATGTGTTTTTCCTCGGTCAAGCTGTTCGAGCCCATTTCCCTGCTGTAGGAAGCTTAGGCTTTGTTTTGGGCAGCCATGGCTTTGAGTTCTGGTTTGAATTCTTCTACTAGTTTGGCTTCTGCTTTGGCGCCTTTTTGCAGGGCTTTGTAGATGATTTCTGCCATTTCATAGCGGGTCATGGTGCGTTCGCCGTGGTATTTGCCGTCTTCGTAGCCTTGGATGATGCCGTTGCCGGCCAGGCGGGATACGGCTTCATAGGCCCAGTGGTTTTCCGGTACGTCCGGGAAGTCTTTGGAGAGGTTCGGGTTGAGGACGGAGAGGAGGGCGTCCATCTGATTTTGTAGCGTGTTGACCTTGGCTTCGAGGTCCTTGACGTATTTGTTGTTTTCGGCAAGTTGCTTATTCCGGGCTTTATTGCCGCCGCGGCCGATGCGGATGGCGATGCCGCCGCCGATCATGTTGTCATCGGAGCCGACGGTTCCGGAGAAGTTGACCATGACGTTTTCATTGGGGCGATAGAAGAGGCCCAGTGCCGTAGCCGTTTCGTTCTTGTAGTTGCCTACGGCTGCGGCTACATTGAACTTGGAGTCAGCGTCGAATTCGAGGGGATGGAGGTTGGCCATAGCGGCTGCATTGGCACCGACTTCGTTGATGCGGCTATCCATGTTGCTCACGCGGCGGTTCGTGTCGTAGAGCTGGGAGCCGTTGACGGCATCCAGGCTGTTAGGTGAAAGTTCTCCTGCTGCCACATTTGTAATCTTCTGGTTGTTGGCGTTGATGCCGTGATCGTCGATGTAGGTCTTATTGCCGACGTTGTACGAGGCAGCGGTCATGGTGCCGGCAACGTTGGCGTTGCCGCCTACGCTAAGGTCTTTGGCGATGGTGACCTGATCCTGGAAGCTGGCGGCGCCACCTACGTCGAGGGTGCCGTCAATGGCTGCGTTCTGAGTGACATGCAGGTCTTTCGTCGTGGTTGTGCCACGCACGGTAAGGTCTTTCATGACTTCTGCATAGTCCACGGTCGCTTTGCCTGTTTCAAGGGTATTGCCGGAGATGGTAGTCTTCGTAATCGTGCCGTCACCGATGGCCGTATTGTGGTCTGCATTTTCAAAGGTCGTGCCGGCCGTCGTCGTCGTTACGGTCGTGTTGCCGACAGCATCCTGAATCTGCGTGCCAGCCGTGTTGGTCATGGATTCCGTTGCCGTATTGACCAGGTTCTTGGCCTCGTTGGTGATAGTCCCCTGTTTTGCTGTCTGGGTAATATCCTGGCTGGTTTGTTTCACGCTGGTGCTGTTATCTCCTTGTGTGACTGCCGTCTTGACGAAGCCGTTATCAGCATCTTTCAGAATATCGATGATGTTGCCGCTGACCATTTTTTCGGTCGTCGTCGTAGCGGTCTTGGCTGCAGCATTGTATTTCGTATTGCTGGCTTTGATCAGCTGTGCCGATGTATCGACTGTATTGTTGGTGTTGTTGAATTTCGTGCCATCTGTGATGGACGAGGCCAGGCTCTTCGCGTCTTGGTTGACGACGGTCGTATTCGTGCCGTCGGTTACAGAGGAAGCCATTTGATTGGCCTTTTGCAGGTTGTTGGAACTATTGGTTCCATCGGTGATGTTGGTGTTGGTCTGGCCGGCGATGGTGTCGATGGTCGTCTTGGCGCTGCCATTTGTGAGCTGGGATTTTTCTTCTGCTGCACCACGGAGGTAGGAGGCTGTCTTGCCATCGGCCTGGCTCATCGTTTCTTCTGTCTGATAAGACAGCTGGGTGGATGTATTGGAACCATAGTCATTGGAAACCTTGCTCACAATGGAACTCGAAGCATCTGTTTCTACATCGATGGCCTTGTTGGTCAGCTTGTTTGTCGCTTCGTTGGTGATGTTTGTGGCTTTCAGGCTAGTATCACCGGTTACGGTTGTAGTCTGATTGCCACCGATGGTATTGGTCTGGTCTTTTGTGATTGCATTCATCTGGCTTCCGGTGACAGTCGTGCTCTGGTCGCCATTGACGGTCGTGTTCTGGCTTCCATAGGTTTCGGTCACAGTGCCCTTGACGCTTTCGGTCTTGTCGCCGCTGATCGTATTTGTCTGATTACCAGTTACCACATTAGACTGATTACCGCCCACGTGGGTGCTCTGGTCGGTGTCAATGGTGACTGACTGGCTGCCGTATTTTTCCGTGACGCTGCCTTTAACACTTTCGGTCTGGTTGCCACTCACCGTGTTTTCCTGATTCCCTGTTACGGTATTGGTCTGGTTGCCACCTACAGAAGTTTTCTGATCTGTCTTGACGTTGGTAATTTGAGCATTGAAGTTCTCTGTTTCCGTGCCTTTGACGTTGACTGTGCGGTTACCCGATACTGTATTGGTTTGATCCTTAGCCACGTAATGGAGTTCATTTCCACTTACCTTAGTTTCGAGGTCAGATTTATAGATTTCTGTGACCTTACCGGTTACGGTTTCTGTCAGTGTGCCGGTGACTTCGGTACTCATATTGCCACCTACTGTAGTCGTCAGATTTTCGCCGATGTTATTGGTCATGTTTTCTGATGTCGTGTTGGTGATATTTTTCGCGTTGTTGCTGAGGGTTTCCGAAGCGATGTTGGCAATGTTCTTAGCATCGTTTGTAAGGGTTCCGGTCTTTGCCGTATTCGTGATATTGCCAGAAGCCGTGTTTTCGATGGTTTTGGCAGTATTGGAGATGGTGCCGTTCTCGGCTGTGTTGGAAATATTTCCAGCGGTTGATGCATTAGTGATGTCATTCACGGCTTCATTGGAAATGGTATCCGAGGCTTGATTGACCAACATTTTCGCATCATTGGTAATGGTCCCTTGTTTTGCTGTATGGGTGATATTTTCAGCCGTCTGCGTGGTAGATGTCGAATTGTCACCGTCTTTTACTTCGCTGGTGATAGTATCTACCTTCTGATCTATCTTGGAGAAGGTCGTATCGGATGTATTCAGCTGATTGAGGATGTTATCGATGCGTTGTCTGAAGGTCGATGTCTGTTCATTTGCATCATTTGTAATGACGTTGCTGGATTCTGCAGCATCCATCTTGTCTACGTTTCGGATTGTTCCGTTGGAGGCCGTTTCGGTCTTTCCTTTTTCCGTTAACGTAGAGGTACTGGTATACGTTTTTCCATCGGTGAGATCTATTTTGCTGTTTACAGACGTCACATTACCACCGTTGATTTCCGTATAATTGTTTTCATCCAGTTTACTGGTAATGGTATCGGCATTGAATTCGCCGTTGACGGTCAAATCTTCTGCTACTGTCAAATCTCCGCCGATGGTGGCATCGCCGGTAGTTTTCAGAGTTCCGGCTTCTACGGCACCAGTGGTTTTTATCGTACCAGAGCCTACGTCTAAGCCCGTGCCGGTAATCTGGCCGCCAGAGATGTCGCCGGTGCCCACGTTCAAGCTTTTGCCTGTAATGTCTCCTGTAACAGCCAGGTCGCCGCCTACGGAAGCACCGTTGGTTACTGTCAGGGAATCTGTCTTCGTGTTGCCAGTAGTTTCCATGCTACCTGCCGTCACTTTATTGGTTACATTCATACTGCCCGCGGAAACATTGCCTGTAAAGGTACCGCTGCCTGCACTGACAGAGCCACTGCCTACATTGACTGACGTGCCTGTGATAGCACCGCCAGAGATAGCTCCTCCCTGGGTATTCAGGCTTGTAGCAGTGATGCCTGTAGCCGTGATATTCTTTGTGCTCAAATCGCCTGTTGATGTAATATCATGGGCGTTGATATTGCCAGACGTATTCAGGTTGCCTCCGGTCAGGGTAGATGTCCCGTCGGTCAGTGTCGTGCCGGTGACAGTGCCGCCTGTCATGGAAGCTCCTGCTCCATCAGTAACTGTTCCGCCTTTGATGGTGCCGCTGGCCGTAAGGTCTTTGACGCCGGTCACATCGCCGTCGGCTTCTATATTCACTATGCCGATGGTTCCGGAAGCGGCGGTCACTTTGCCAGCAGTATCTACCGTGAAAGCTCCGTCCGCACCTTTGATGCTGCCGTCCGCATTGAGGGCGGCTTTGGCTAAAGCAGCCGTATCGCCGCCGGCGTAGAAGCCGTTGGCATCCTGTACGGTGCTGTTCAGGCCGACTTTGATGCCATTTTGGCTGAGGGTAATCTGATTGTCTGCGCCTTGGTTCATGATTAGCGTAGTGGCAGCTGCTTTCGATGTCGTAACGGTCCCGTCTGCGGCTACCGTAGTGGTGTTTTTCTGCAGTACATTGTCTTCGTCAATGACAAGGCCGCCATTGACAGCACTGGCCAGATTTGTGTCGGCTGCTACTCTAGCGGTGGTTTCTGCCTGGATTTTGGTATCGAGGGCCGCATCAGCTTCCTGCCGGCTCTTTGTTTCCGTTGCATCAGCCTGATTCAAGGCAGTGAACCCATTTGCCATATTTGTGTTGATGGCAGTAACACTCTCTACCAGGGTGTCATTGACCTGCTGGATGACCTGATCCTGTGCCGCATCTGCACCAATCCGGGCTGCTGTTTCCTGTGCCAGGGCTGCATCAAGATTGGTCACGTTTTCTCCAATAGTTTTATCTGCTTTAACAACGGCTCCATCTTGTACTGCTGCATCATTTTTTTTCACATAATCGGCAGCTGTTTGCTCTTCTAAATACTTCTTCACATTTGTGATGCGCGTATCCAAGGCTGTATCCGCAGCTACGCGTTCGGTATTTTCCGTATAGAGCTGCGTATCCAGAGTATTCAGGTTCGTGCCTACCGTGTCTTCTGCTTTAATGTAATGTCCATCTGCGTTGAGGGAGCCATCTATGACACCAGAAGTGCCTGTGAGTGTTTTCGTCTGTACACCGTATGCATCAATGGTAGTAGTGGTCCCGGAGTACGAATGTACCAGTTTAATCGTCGGGCTTGAGGTATTCATGATGAGCTCACCTGCATTGATGGTAGAGGTGGTAATAGTATCGTTGTCAATGGTAGTTGAACCGCCGTCACCAGAGACTTTGAGGTAATCTTTAATCTTATCCTGCTTGCCGTCCAATTCTGTTTTCGTGGCATACGTAGCCGCCACCGTTGTCGTATCTGCCTTCAAATCCAGCTTAGCATCCACTGTCTCTTTGTTATATACATTCGACATATCCGCCTTTAGCGCCAGTTTATTAGCTACATCTGTAGCATCCGCCTTCGATGCCAGCTTAGCGTCCACCGTCTCTTTGTTATATACATATAATGGGCCCCTTGTCAAGACCACGTTCTAAAATTTTAAGAGTG
>OIXS01000710.1_pt1 | contig 19421 bp, 12 predicted proteins | sample 1587841 | NCBI WGS metagenome assembly OIXS01 (sample SAMN03283254) | human gut metagenome | biome: human-associated habitat; material: feces | host: Homo sapiens | place: USA | collected 2013
GTATCTAAAGAAATGCCTGATATGGCAGGGGTTTCCGTTACATTTTTTATCGCCGACACAGATGATCAGCAGGAGATTCCGAATTCAGACAAGGAGAGACTGAAATCTTTCTATCAAGCTATTATTAATGGTGCCGGCGGATCTGTTAAATTCGCGGAGCAAACTTCTTCAAATGGAGAGGTAGACAAATCCTCTTGGCCAGCGGTAACTACAGTCGATATTCGTAATTCTACTTATTCTGGTGAAGTACTCGATGTTACACTTGAAGAGTCAGTATTATTCAAATCGGACAGCACAGAGTGGATCGATGAGCAAGCAGCTGAGGATACGCTATCATCGCTTGTAGATGCAATAAACGATTCAGATGATGAGGTAGTAGTGGCAGGCTCAACTGCCACTACAAGCAGCTCTGAAGAGCGACATATCGAATTTTCGCTTCAGCGGGCAAATAAGGTGAAAGATATGCTAATCGATCTTGGGGCAGACAGCAGTAAGCTTATTGCAATCGGCATCGGCAAATCGTATGAACGCTATCGGGTTCCGGATAGTGGACAGTACGCTAATGAAACGAATCATTCCAAAAACCGCTGCGTTTTCATCACTTCTGCCTCTTCTGATAAGGGTAAATATTTCCTTGATGTCGCAAAGAAATTTTCTGTAAATGGGATTTAGTAAAAATTTGAACCCGGCGCTTTTGCACCGGGTTCGTTTTGTAACATCTTAATTAATACGAGTACTTTTCCCAAATTGGGCAGTGACGATAATCATCACCGTGCTGGCATACATGCTCAACATGAGCATTTCCCCAATCCCATGTTTTCCCACAGAGATCGCACTCGTAACAGTGGTAATTACCGCCGTTATACTGAATGTGAGGGCATGACATGTGCATTCATCTCCTTCCTTTTAAACTAATGAAGATTTCCTTCATCAATTATCATTATATACTCGTAATTTATGCACTTATGGAATTCGGTTTTTTATGATTTCGGTAAAGTTTTTCTGCTTTATTAAATCTTTACTCACACCCATTCCGATAATGAAAAATGTTTAAATATAAATTGAAGTTTAATCAACATTCAGTTTACGACCAGAAATGATATGCTTGAAAATAGTCGGTATATAATAGAAGTATAGAAAATGAATTATTTCATTTGATTAGGTCATAGCAGATAAGTGCTTCACTGTAAAGTGCATATCTGATAATGATAAATTTAGCCTAATATGGCGGGAGGTATTTATTATGAGCACAAATTTTGAACTGACCACAGAAAATGTCAGAGATTATCTGATGCAGGGTCACTACAATCTGGTTGGAGAAATCATCAATGATGACGAGATGACTGGATTTCTTTGTGAGGTAGTTACAGAAGACAAAAGAACTTTTTTCAAAATTCGTATTGATGATACGATTCAGTTTTTGATATTTGAGATTTACTCTGGAATTACTATCCCTGAGCCGTATAGAAACATGGCAGCGGAATATGCTGCTCGTGAATCTGAAAAATATAAAGTCGGTAATATTAGGGTAGATATCGACAGAGGCGATGTTTATACTCATGTTGAATCTTCTTTTAAAGACAGCCCTATTACAGCGGATACGTTTGAGGATATGGAACTGACAGCTTATTCTCTTTTCGCTTCTACATATGATGATCTTCTGCAAATTGCAAGAGGAGCGCAGATTAAAAGAAAGGATGATAACGAAACAAACAAGTTGCGTAGCTTGTTCCAAAAGGTTCATGAACATCGTTCATTAGATTTTGATGATGAATTTGATGGTGAAGATATAGATGTCATGGATCTGATCAGGCATCTAGGTCATGATGATAATGATGAAAGCGGAACGGATTGTTAGTACATATTGTTGCCGGGCGCTTTATGCGCCCGGTGAGAACATAAATAAAAAAGGAGCATTGTAATGAAAACAGAAATTAATTTTCCGGAACATTTTACGGATTTACAAAAAGAACTGATCGAGACAATTAACGAAGCGTGGTTTGAAAGAGTTTTTAAACTTTCTGACAACTATTCAGTTATTGCGAATATACTGATCGCTACGCAAAAGTTGTTAGATGAAAAACGCGAAAGCATTGAAAATAAGACAGCATTTCTGGTTACCGAACCGGATGTGTATCAAGCCTTCAAAGAAAATTTTGACCGCCTTTTTGATATTGTTGATATAGACGATCAAGGAAAAGAAATGTTGTCACTGCTTTCAAATCTTTTAACTGACCGCATCATAGAGGCAATCGGAAAAGGAATCGAAAACGGTGATATCAATTTACAGGATGAGATTTAAAATTTGTTAATTGGTATATACATAATAATTTCCCCGAACTCAAAATATAAAATGAGTTCGGGGTTTACTTATTGATTGTAAAAAAATTATGATGTATACTTAATATGTATTATTTTAAGTTATGGTATACAATATTTAGAGAGGTAAGCATATGATTCCATTTGAGAAAATCAAGCAGTCTCCTTTAGTAAAACAATTCATTGAAAATAGGTTTGATAATAAAAATGTGCTTGTTTATGCAGAAGGCGGTTTTGGTAAAACTACAGCAATGCGTTGTCTGCAAGTCTATCTTTTGGATCTGGCACAGAAAGAAAAAATCGTGCCATTATATATTGATGTAAAGAAAATTGACCAGTTTTCTAATAAGCCGTTAATCCATTATATTTATACAGAATATTCCGGTTCTGATACCAAAGAATCCGATGTTGAAAATTTATTTACTGATCAGGCACCATCAACACAATATAAATACAAGTACTATATTCTAATTGATGGTTATAATGAAGTTCCTGTTTCGGCAAGGTTTAATATCAATAGTGAAATAAGTAATTTTGCACAAAAAGAGAATGTTAGGATCATCCTTTCTTCAAGGTTGAATGAGCAGGTCGACATTTTCGAGGGCTTTAAACGCATCTCTTTGCTAGGGCTTAATGACGCTCAAATTAAATTATATCTTAAAAAACAGTTTCAAATGGACTTTGATTTAGAAAAGGTCAATCAAAGTCTTTTAAATATACTGAGATCGCCACTTTATATGTCTGCGTTTTCTAAAACTTACGGAAGGAAAAAGCCATTTCCTGAGTTGTTCAGTGAAAAAGAAGTGAGAAAAGGTGATATTCTTGATAATTTCATATTTCACAGTTTGGATAAATTACGCCCAAACGAAAGCATTAATGACCTTTTAGCGGAATTTATACTGTTATATTTTATGCCAGCATTGGCTTTTAAAATGTATAAAAATGAGAACTTCACAATTACAAGAAAAGAAATGGAGCAATTAGTAGATGATGTTAATTATTTTAAAAGCCTTCTTGATGTTGAAAAGCAAGGAAAGTATCTTGGAGAATATTCCAGAAACATTTACGATATAGAGAAAATATGCTGCGATAATATAGCCGTTTTACAGCGTACGGTTAATGGGTACGAAATGCATAATATTTATCGTGATTTCTTTGCTGCAAAGCAAGTTATTAATTTTATTAACGCAGGATTGATAAATGAACTTGAAATTGATTTAGATGAAAATATCAGAGAATTCGTTGGAGAACTTATTCGCGAATATGATGAAACGCATTTATACTCCAGAGATTATGCTGATATTGAAAACGATGACCGTAAATGCGAATGTGATTTTGAAAAAAGAGATAATCTGGAAACATGGTTAAAATCACCAATTGAATATTTTCTTCAAGAAAATTATTCTCTGTTAAATAAAACGCCGAAAGTTATTTGTAAATTAATAGATATAATGAAAACATGTAGAAAAAATCATATTACTTCAATTTTTAATAACTTAAACTTAAACAAAGTGAATTTTATTGATTGTGATATACGAAATTCGAGTTTTAAAAATTCATTGCTTTATGATTCTAACTTCATGTATCCGGGACATTGTGGATATATTTATTCATGCTTAATTACAAACGATAATAAATACATATTAAGTGCTGGCAGAGATAAAACTATCAGAAAATGGAGCATTGAAAACGGTGAGCAAATTGATACTCCATTTTTAAATCACAATGATGGTGTTGCTTGCTTGGCTATAACAAATAATAATAAAATTGTAATTAGCGGAAGTGCTGATTGTACTATTAGGTTGTGGGATTTTAATTCTCACGATCAAATTGGTGATCCTTTGATTGGACATACGTCTGTCGTAAGCTGTTTATGTGTAACAAAAGATGATAAATATGTATTTAGTAGTAGTTATGATGGAACAATTAGAAAGTGGTCTATTTTTTCTTCAAAAAGAGAAGGAGATTTAATGCTCACTCATAATGGTATTATAAATAAAATTACGTTATCATCAAATAATAGATATTTAATTGGTGGTTGTGAGGATGGCTGTGTATTTGTATGCGATTATAAGTATAATAAAACAAGCATTATAAAAAATAAAACGGCTGTAAGATCCCTTTGTATTTCCAATGATGATAAATACGCTTATTACGGCGATACTGATGGTAATATTAAATGTTTTGAAATAGAGTCCAATATCAAAAAAGTATATTTATTTGGGAAAACAGGTTCGGCAATAGAAACAATAAATATAACTTCTGATGGTCAATTCCTTTTTAGTGGTGAAAGAGATGGAGTTATAAAATTATGGAAACGTAATAATATTTTTGTAGGTGCTTTAATTCAATCAATATTTGGACATAACGATTGGATAAATTATATAGATATAAGTATTGATAACAATATTATTGTAAGTGCTGGTGGAGATCAAACAATAAAAATATGGAAGTTTTCTAATCAGTTATATGAGTATAGAAAATTACGTGGCAATAATGATTGGATAAGAAAAGTAGTTACAACAAAAAATGACAAGATAATATTTGCTGGTGATGATGGGAAAATAAGAGTATGGGATGCAATCAAAAGAAGGCAAACTTTATCACCTTTAATAGGCCATACAGCAAGAATTAATGCCTTAGCAGTTTCATATGATGAAAAACATATAATAAGCGGAGGAGATGATAGGACAATTAGAATATGGACTCAAGATGATAATCAAAGATATAGTTCGATTGCAATAAAACAAGATGCTTGGATCAGAAGCATTGCAATAAGTCCACGTGGCGATTTCTTTGTTACAGGCAGCTGGGATAATAATATTAAAGTGTGGGATTTAAATAATAAAAAGCAAATAATTATAAATAATATGACTCATGATGCTTCCGTTGAAGGTTTAGCAATAACTTTGGATGGCAAATATTTGGTTAGTTGTAGTGACGATAAAACTGTAAAATTGTGGGATTTGAATACCCAAACTCAAATAGGAAAGACAATATCTGCTCATAATGGGTTTATACGAAGTATAGTTTTATCTAATGATGAAAAATATATAGTTAGCGGTTCTTATGACAATGAAATCAAAATATGGAGTATTAAAGAGAATTGTCAAAAGGGAAATGCACTAATAGGTCATAGAAACAGAGTGAATGCATTAATTAGTAAAAAAGAAAATATTATAATAAGTTGCAGTGATGATGGAACTATTAGATTCTGGAATTTAAATTCTCAAAAAGAATTAAAAAACGATACAATTGAAACGGATTCATTCATTTCTGATATTGATATTATGGAAAAAAATAATATTTTAGTTGGCGTAGGAGATAACAGTCAAATTCATTTTTGGAGAAAAGATAGTGAAAAGATCATTCATAATATATATAAAACATTAAATTGTAATGTAACTGATATAGATATTCAGTTATTAGATGAATCTAGTTCTTTATCTAAAGAGACATTAGATGTTCTGTATCGTAATGGTGCGAATATTGCAATATAAAAGTTCTTTTGAAATATTAGAAACGAGTCAGCAGGCTGATAGCCTGCTGCTTTTTTATGTCAAAAACCGAAAATCTATTGTTTGTAGCAAGTTTCTATATAATGATTATAGAAGTTGAAACTTCGGTCAGGAGGTTATAATTATGACAGATATAAAATCCAATTACGATGATCTGCTTGAATCATTTATGACAAACAGTGCAAAAGCTTATGTTGACAGCCCGAGAAAATACGATGTGAATACACAATCGGAAAAAGACCAAACGGCAAACAGATATAAGGTCTATAATATCGAAATCAAGCAGGCAGCAGACACAACGAACAGACCGCGGAAGAAAGTAAAAAGAAGAACTTCTGCAGCAACAAAAATCTCTGCATTTTTAATTGTTTTTTGTTTGGTGTTTTGTCTCGTTGCTGATAATTTGGATACGGTAGCAACAGCGTATTATAAAGTCAAAAGCAATGTTGTTTTCATGTTTTCCGGAGCAGGTACGCAAAATGCCGATTGGAGTATAGAGGCAAATCCCGGTACGCTCTATAATATGAAGCCTGAAGTTTGGGACACGCTCAGTTACGATGAACGCCTCCGAACAATAGAGAATGTAAAAAATATAGAACTCTATTATCTTGGTGTGCCCTATGAAATTGATTTCGTTATCAGAGATTTGGATGGAACCACTCGTGGAGAATATTGCAATGCTCTTAAGATCATCAGTATTGATGAAGATCATTTTAATAATTCCAGTGTAAAAGAAATTGTTCAAACTGTATGTCACGAGTGTCGTCATGCTTATCAGTATGCGTGTATAGAGGTATATAATAATACAGATGAAAACTATAAAGAACTGAACATGTTTGACAATTCTAAAAAATTAATGGCTAGCTCACTTAACTATATAGAGTATAACAGTGAAGAAGATAATTATGATGAATATTCAACTCAGCTGGTGGAAGCGGATGCGTTTTCATATGCAAGTCAAGCAACAGAAGAGTATTATTCAAAACTTATACCTGAGTATGCAGCCGAACAGTAAGGGGGGTGATCTTATTTATATTGAAACATTTAGCCAAGTCGGTGAGTATCATAAATCCAAGGGAAAGGAAAATGAAGATGCAGTTAAAATCGTAGTGAATGGTGAGTATATATATGGCATTATTTCAGATGGTGCCGGTAGCAGTAATTATGCAAAAGAGGCTGCATGGTGCACTGTTGATTCAGCAGGCGATTTTTGCTACAAAACCGGTTCTGAATTTTTTAAAGATGAAAAAGAAACTGCAAGGTATCTTATTTTTGAAGTTCAGCAAGCGCTTTTTGAACGCGCCGCAGAATTAAATACCGATCTGTCCCAAATGATGTGCACATTAGTTCTTTTAGCAGTCAATACCAAAACAATGCAATATGTAACTGTGCATATTGGTGACGGATTAATTGCAAAAACAACAAAAGATAAAACAGCAATTATTTCATACCCTGAAAACGGGGCAATAAAACAATATACTTATATGGTCAATTCACCAAATGTAATGAAACATCTTAGAGTAAAATCTGATAATTTTGAAAGTGATGCTAAATTTTTTGTGTGTACTGATGGTGTAACAGAAAATTGCTATTCCACAAATCGGTATGTTGAGCGAATACAATCTGTCAAAAAAAATACTTTTTTCAATGATGATGCAACTTATTGCCTTTTTAGTCAAGATTATGTATAATAGTGTAAAATACATTATTTTTAACTGATTTTGAAAGGGTGCATTATTTGTATGAATATTCAGGATGTAATAGATAAATTAAACAAAGCATTGGTGACGGTAGAAAATTCTACTGATTATGATTCAAAATTAAAGGCTGTGAAACAAGTTCTGAATCACTTTTCAACAGAACACGGTAAGATAAATACCACATTGCGGAATGCAATCATAGCGAAATTAAATATTGAACTTATACAAAAATATAGGACTTGTGATGTAAGCAATCAGAAAGAGGAACTATCTTCAATAATTATTCTCATCAACGAAGGCCTAATTTCGTCTGTTTGGAAAAATGTAAACCTTACAGAAGATTTTAAGCAGCGATGTAGAGAAGCTATTGCTGAGGCAATACGAAAATATGATCCTAATACGGGTTACGCTTTTTCAACTTATGCTTCCAGATTGATAAAAACGTCAGGCAGCAAACATTTTGGCGAATACTCAGATATAAAGTTGCCCAAGTCAGTGTATGACCGAATTAAAAGTATAAAAAAAGCACAAGAAGTGTTTATGAATAAAAATGGTCGTGAAGCTACCGTGGAAGAATTAGCAAATATTCTGAATGCAACTCCTAAAAAGATTAACGAGGCGTTGATTGCCGATAAACCACATATTCGTTTCAGCGAATTACAGCCAGATGACTCATCTGAAGGTGATGAGGATTTTGCGGGCGAGTACGTTTATCAACATACTCAAAATTCGGATGATTCTATAAATCGTTTAGAGCAGGAAGAAAGTGCAAAAGAATCTGCAAAAAAGGCTCAAGCCAAAGCTCACCGCGATTTGTATGGCAACGACGACGCGGAAGAAGAGGAAAATAGACTTCCGCTTTTTGAAATACGTACAAAAACACGAAATGCTGAGAATCATTATCATCAAAACGATGATTTAAGAAAACTTTTACAATGTGATCCACATAAATGGATTGAAAAAATACCGCCAATAAATCCAAATTATTATTATAATCGCTTAATAGGAGATCTTTTTCCGGAATTTGCTGAGATAACAAACGGAAATTATGACCCGGATCAACTGTCTGAAAAAGCAGTGAATACACGAAATGAGTTTGTAAGGCAAGCAATTTATGATAATATGCTTTCTCCTGAAAGCGAACACATAAATTCGATTGAATTATACCCAGGATGCATATATAATAATGTTGATAATGCCCTTACCAGAAACGATCGTATATTTGATGTTCGCGATATTCGTGGCAAAGTGTTCTTGGCTGCATTAGCGTTTAATTTGACTTATGATCAATTTGAAAATTTATTAGTCCATTCTCTCGGAGAAAAATCCATTGATTTCAAAAATCCATTTGAAGTGATGTTAGCATATTGTATAGTATGCGAAGAGAATTCATGTGAACATTTTTTGTTATTGAAGCCGCGGTATTTAGAAAATTTAGACAACGAATATCAACCTTCCAGAAATGGATCATCAACCGCCTCGTTTGAGTCTGCATTTTGGAACCTCAGAAACGATAACGAACTCTTAGACTTACTATATCATCTTCCGGAAGAGAATTCGCAAACAGCCCGAAAGATTTTTTGCGATGAGATTAATAACATTTGTGACAGGCTTAAAATAGTAGACGGAATTAATACCACCATAGAAAAATATGTAAACGGTGATATGGGTGAGTTTGAGAGAGTCTTGGTCGCTTTATATAATAATCCAGATGTATATAAAAGCGTATTAAACTCCAAGCCCAATGCTACCTTGTATAATTTACAGGACGTATATCAACAATTGGTTGGAAATTTAAATGTACATTTGAATGATACTTTCGCTTTTCTCAGAAGAAGAATTTTTACAAGAAACAAACTGAGTGAAATGTATAACGGTACTAAACCGGTCACCAAAGATGCTTTGATTTTGCTCCTATTTTTCGATTATTGTCTTAGTAAGGATTATCAAAATATCAAAAAAAAGGTAGTTGCTGGCAAATACAATAAAACAAGAATTTTTTCATCATTCCAGTCATTTGCAAACAAAAAATTAGAGAAGGCAGGATTCGATTATATACATTTGGCTAACTCATTTGAGTTGTTTTTGGCATATTGTCTAATTACGGAAGATGCTTTAAACGCATTTCATATGTTAGTTCATGCCGGGGAGGATTAAAACAGTGTCACATGAATTTAAGTTCGACAAGAGCAGAACATTGATTGTTTCTGAAAAGCCGTGCGGTGTTGGAAGCAACTGCATTGCATACAAATGCACTGTTCTATTCAATGAAGAGGATGGTGAATCTGATAAAAAAAAGGACGGTGAATCAAATAAACACGGAATTCCAGGCGTATTGCGTGAATTTGCGCCATCCGATTACAATGTTTCTAAATTACCTGGATACGAAAATGAAATGTATCGATATCTCCCTTCAGATTCAAATTTCAAAAAAAGATTTGATGATTATATAGATAGAATTAAAAAAATCAGAGATGAATTAAATAAAATAAAAGGAGAGGATCCAAATATTTCATGGTATTATGAAAATTCTGGTATATTTAATCCTTCTCAAAATAGCATTGTAGAATTTAACGAAACTGAACATAAATATAGAGCCTTGTTTTTATCGTCCTACATTGGTGATGATTCAGGAAAGAGTATGGAAAATCTTGATATGTCTTCAAGATTGGAATCTATAATCATTCTATGTTCTGTTGTAGAAAAATTTCATAAACATAATCTGCTTTTAGCAGATCTAAAGCCAAGTAACTACATTTATGTTTCTGATGGAACCACCAGCCAACTTAAAATTATAGATATTGATGCAACTGTCCAGCTTGACGAAAATGGCAATATTGAGGAGAATCAAATAGTAACTGGGACACCGTTTTATTCGTTTCAAAAACTTATTCCTCGTTTATCAGCGAAATATAGGGAATATATAGACCCTTTCATGAATCAAGATGGAGTGGCAAAAAAAGCGGATATTTATTCGCTTGGAGCTATCCTTTTGAATGCTGTAACAATAAAATTTTTTGATGAACTTGCAAATGATAACAAATGGTTTATTATTAGATATATTGATGTGGCCAATGACTTAAATAGTGAAGTCTTTGCTAAATTGCAGAAGGTTGAAAAGGACATTACAATCGGATTTTGGAATAAATTTTTACAAATTATCAAAAATACAGTAATAGATGATGATCTTAAAATAGAATACAATACGGCAGAAGAACTTAAACAAGATATCATTGCATTAAAGGAAATCTACGAAAACAAGGGCGTTCATCCTGAAGTTATGCTAAATAATGCTATAAAGGATGTTCAAAATAAAGAGAAATTCTCAGCAGATAACTTTGACCCTGATCTGTTCACTGAAGTTGAGGTGGTTTAATAAAATAAACCATTTATATGCCTTGTGAAGTGTCTAACTTTTGGGGTGTATATCATTAATTTTTTAATTGTTTTTATTCTTTTGTAAATAAGGAGAAGAATTTATGGATAAAAGAGAATTTCAAGATAAGCTTAAAGAATTGTATAAAAAGACAGTAACATCTATTGGCTCTGAGGATATAATTGTTTATGACGCTGATAGAAAAGGTCTAATCTACATTGATGATGAAGGATATTTTTACTTATCTGATGAATATTACAATAATAGAAAAACGCACTTCAATTTAAAAGATGTAGTTAATATGAAATATCAAGTGTATTTTTCAGATGAAGACAAAGAAGAATACTACTATAACACAATAGATGTATCTTATATTTTTATTTATTTCAATTCTAAAGAAAATATCGTTATTATCGATGACCATATTTATGAAGATAAAACTTTGTATTTCTATGTTAAAGGAGAAAACGAGAGCAAAGAGAATATTGAATTTTTTAAAGACATAAGAAATAAGAAAATTAATAATTATAAGATAGAAATAACTTTAGACACGGAAAATGATAAATCCATTTATGGCTAAGTTAAAAAGTAAATTTATAACAGTTTTTAAATTATAAAAATCATTCAATAAAATGGATGACCTTCTGTTTTTTGAATTATAGATTTTTATGAAACTATATAAGATAAACACAATTAAGAATTTAATAGAGATGTTAATATTCTATCTGTTTATTAGAATTTAATAAAATTTCGCGTTATCAAAAGTTTTTTTATAATAAGTTTTAATAATAAGTAATAATTAAAATAAAGACTCAATTAAACTTGACATTTGATTATCCCGCACTCATTGGAGTGCGGGATTTTTTTATCCCAAATAACCGAAAATCTGAAATCTTTATCGATCCAGTTTACAATAATATTAAAGAATCAATAATGTGATCACGACCGAAAACATCAGCTGGAGGGTGCGTTATGAAAATTTGTTTTAAAAATATGAATCAATACATAAAATCATTTGTCGTGCCTTGTGAAACAGGTGTGATGGCTCAGTCAACTACCGGAAAAAGAGTTGTATATAATTCGAATTCTGACAAATATGAGTTTTGCTCTGAGCCTACAAAATATGTTATGAAACGCACGCTTAAAAAATACAGCGTCCCTAATGTTGAACGTCACGGGACAAGCCTTGTTTTGGCAATATTTTCAGCAGAGAAAATAAATAAACATGGTCTTAATTGGGAGAAAGAAGCGGAATGCGAATTTGATTTTTCTTCAGGCAATTATAAAAGCCTTGTCGGTAACATTAATTACTGGCTTCAGAATTGGACGAGTCTTAACGACGACATTTTGAAAGATAAGAATTCGCATTTCTCTTTCGTTGAGACAGTCAGGAGGTATAAATACAATGACTATTATTGTAAGGAGGAGGATGAGCTTAATCTTTTTGAATTCCTTCACAAATGGTTTAACGGAACACTTGAGGAATACATAATCGCCACAAAGGTTAAACATAACCTCAAAGATCAGAAGTTTGGGGTTGAGATTGAATTCACAGGGATGACAAAACGCAAGGCAGCCGATGTGATAGCAAAATATTTTGGCACTAACAACCAGTCATACTATAAAGGAACTAGTTGCTTCAAGCCTATTGATGAGCGAGGGCGCATTTGGAAGATCACCAACGATCAGTCAATTTCCGCTATAGATCAAAACAACTGCCGTGTGTATGACGACGATTTTTGCTGCGAATTGGTCACACCTATCTTGAACTATAATGACATTCCTGTTCTGCAGGAGATAGTCCGCCAGTTGAGGCATAACGGTATGCGCGTTAATACTTCATGCGGTATTCACGTGCATGTTGGAGATGCAGGGCATACACCGTTGAGCGTAATGTCTCTTGCAAAAACTTTTCGTTCCAATGAAGCCATCATATACAAAGCACTTGGCGTAGAAAATTGCAGAATCAATGCTTGGTGTGGAAAAGTTAATCCGTCTTTTATTACCCGCTATAACAATATAACAGATAAGTCAGCTTTGACAATGGAAGATATTAAATCCTGTTGGTATGGGAAAAAAGGCGGTTGTGCATTTCATTATCACACATCTAGATATGCGGCATTAAACCTCCACTCCATGTTTGAGGGAAAGGGCATTGAGTTTAGGCTTTTTAACAGCGTAACGCACGCAGGCAAGATAAAAGCGTACATTCAGTTTTGCCTTGCCTTGAGTAATTACTGTAAGACACATACTCCCTATATAAACAGAAGAGGTTACTTGTCTTCTCAGTATTTCGAAAAATTCCTTTTGGACATAGGCCTCACTGGGAAAGAGTTTAAAACAGCAAGGTTACACTTGCTTGCTATATTAAAGGATGAAGAAACGGAAAGGAGTATTGCCGCATGAGTAAATATTATATTGCATACGGTTCAAATTTAAATATAAATCAGATGAAGGCGCGCTGTCCGGCGGCTAAACCCATTGGGAAGGCGATGCTGAAGGATTATAAGCTTGTATTTAACACCCACGCAACCATAGTGAAAAAAGTGGGTGCTCAAACACCTGTTGGCGTTTTTGAAATTACAGATGCTTGCGAAGCTGCTCTTGATTTTTATGAGGGATATCCTAGTTACTATCGAAAGGAATACATTGACATTGACATTAATGGAAATATAGTCAGAGCCATGGTATATATCATGAATGAAGCGGGCCTTTCTTTGCCAAACAAATCATATTTTGCTGATATCGTTGATGGTTATGATGACTTTGGACTTGACTTGGAGTATTTGAAGACCGCTCTTCACTATACTTCTATTAATTGCTTATTATAATGTGTTTGTTTTTGTTAATTAGGTAACGAAATTCCGTAATCTGTATAGAAACAGATTACAATATTATTATAGGAATCAAAAAGTGCTCCGCAACCAAGAATATTAGAAAAATAAATTTTTGGCGTACACTTATTTATAGGAAGTGATTCCTGAACGAAGGAGGAGGAAAAACTATGAGTGATTACAATAACGCTATTTATTTTGCAAAAGTTAAGATGACGCTTAGTTCTAACCCAAAAGCTTATGACTCGCCCAAATATGTTCTTTGTGGCAAACTTTACAGTAAAGAGAAAAAAGGACTTTTTGACTTCATTATCGAAAATGAAGAGAAAAAGAAAATCTGCTGCAAACTTGCAAATAATGCATTGGCGGCTTTGTCCTTTTTTAAAGAGGGAGATGAAGTGTGTGCAATTGCAGCTCATGTTGAAAATGGTCCAATTTGGGTGTTTGCAATGGAAAAAGCTAAAAATAAATGCTTGCTCTCAGAAATTTGTGATGCCGCAAACGAACATGGCAATAACTATAAAGCGGCATTAGAGGAGAATAGAGCAAATAGCAGGGCAGCGGCTAAAAAACTTCAGGATCGGTTTCCAAGTTCCTTTCACTCCTTGCCGAAAGAATTTAAGCAGAATATCATGGAGCAGCTTTCTGCGGAAACGTGCGGGGATATAAATCAGAGAAATTATAACGACAATCTGGCTCAGCTGAAAATAAAGTACGAGATCTGCCGTTCAACATACCCTGTGGCTACGCAAAAGGCTGTTGACCGACTTCTTTCTAATGCTACTTCCGATCCCAAGCGTAATCAGAAAAATAAGGACATGCTTATACATATATTGAATATCAATAGCGCTTATTTGCCGGAACTTGTAACGGCAGAAGAGATGAAAGCCTGCCTGGATAAGGCTGTTTATGGTCTGGATTCGGTAAAGAAGGAAGTTATTTCGGCAATTCAGTTTTCTTTACAGATGAAAAGTAAACATGGACTTAAAATTTTGCTTGTGGGGCCTCCCGGTACGGGTAAAACTCTTATAGCAAAGACTATTGCTGAGTGCCGCGGAAAACCATACGCTTTTATTTCATGCTCAAACATCACTTCAGTTGTTGATATTGCCGGCAATTCCTCTATTTATGATGCGGCGAAACCCGGACGTATGTGTGAGGCGTTTTTTGAATGCGGTACGGTTGATTCTACCATTATTTTAGACGAAATGTGTAAAATGAGCCACGGCAACTCAAAGGATGGCGACCCCGATTCCGTTTTTACAGATATGCTTGGCAATGGCTTTTACTATGATGTTAACCTTGAGTGTGAGTTTAAAACAACTGACACTTGGTTTATCGCAACTGCAAATTATGAAGAGGATATCGCACCGCATATTATGAACCGTTTTGACACTATTATTCATGTGCCATCTTATACAAACGACCAGCTTTTTCATATTGCAAAAGAGTATATAATTCCATCTCTTTGCAAGCAGTTCGAATTGGAAACATGCAGATTCCTGGATGACAATGGTATTAACTATGTAATCGAAAATTACTGCAATGATTCCGGATGCCGTTGCCTTGATTCTAACTTGAAAAAACTGTTTATGAAGGCAATCGAGAATTATTGTCATGTTGGGGATGGAATCATCCTTTCTGAAAAAGACATTGATTTATTCCTTGAAAAGGTGAATTTGCTGAATGACCCGGCAAATGTGTATTACTTCAATAAAAGCAAATTTGCATCTGATGATCAGTATCTTATTGAAAAAATGATCATTGATCAGATAAACAATAAGATACACCGGTTTTCAGATAACGCTGATAAAGAAAAAGCAACGGAAGATATAAATGTGATTGCAGGATATTGCAGAGCCAGAAACATTCCCAAATCGTTTGATCACAGCGATTTTATCACTAGTTTAAATGCTAGCCACAGCGGAATGAAAAATGTAAAAAAAGTGCTGGCAAGATCTGTTAACAACCTTTTCAGGACAGGACACGGTGCTAATATTCTGCTTGTTGGACCGCCTGGTTGTGGAAAAACCAGCATTTTAAAATCCGCTGCTCTTGCCACAGGACTTCCTTTCAAAAAAATCAGTTGTAATGGTATTGCATCAAAAGATTTTATAAAGGGAACACCAAAACAGTTCAGTAATGGTACCTGGGGTGAGATTGCCAATACTGTTTCATACACAGGCGATACAGCTATTATCATGTTGGACGAGATCGATAAAATCGATGTTAATGGTTCTGATGGTTTTGCAACGCTTTCATCATTTCTTGATATGCTTGATGAAAAACAGTTCCAGGATGTTTATCTTGGTATAAAGTTTAATCTTAAAAAGATTATATTTGTAGCAACTGCCAACCGCCTCTCCAAGCTCTCTCCTGAACTGATAGATCGTTTTGAAATTGTAAGGGTAGAAGGCTATACCAAAAAAGAGAAAAAGGACATTTTCGTTTCCCATATCCTGCCGGAAGTCCTCAGATCATTTAACTGTTCATGCAATACAATAATTTCAGATGCGGTTGTTGATTTTATTATTGACAATTATGCTAATTCTGCGGGAGCAAGGGATCTTAAAACGAGCGCCGAGAAAATAATAGGTGATGCGCTTCTTCATACTGACAGCCCTAATATTACTATAGAGGATGTGATAGACAGCCTCGGCAGGCCTGCACATCGCAGAGAGACTAAACCGGATCTTTATGTTCCAGGAGTTGTAAACGGAATCAGTGTTAATTCGTACAGTGGTAGAGGCAATGTTTTTGCTATTACAGCCATTCGCAGTAAGGAAGATAAGATAACCGGGTTGGCTCAGGGATCCCTTAAAGAAAGTATTGAGATTGCAAAAGCGGTTGCTTCTTCATATGAGCCTAATTGTGATGATTCGCATTATCATATCAATTTTGCTGAAGGTGGGGTCAAAAAAGACGGATCGTCAGCGGGTGTTGCTATTACTTTAGCTATTCTTAGCTGTGAAAGAAATAAGACGTTAAATTGCAGATTTGCCTATACCGGCGAGATAGATCTTCACGGCAATATTTGGGCTATAGGCGGAACTGTCGCAAAAATAGAAGCGGCTATTGAAAGCGGATGTAAAAAGGTGTTTATTCCTGCGGAAAATTATGATGAACTTGAAGATGAACACCGAATGGAATTCTGCAAATGCATTGATGTTGTCCCGGTTACAAACATTAGCGAGATCATATCAATCGTTTTTGGTAAGAGTAAGTCAAAACAGCATGAGGGGAGCGCTTATGGGAAATAAATGGTGGGAAAGTTCTGCCGAGGATAAATCCTCGGCAGAATCTAACAAAAAAGATATTAAAGTTCCGATTTTAGATATACTTACCACATCAATGAACAAATATAAATCTGATTACAGAGAAGAATTTATTTTTCTACTCAGAAGATTTTATATAGCCTGTCTTAATTTGGGGTTCATTCAGCCGTATGAACTTGAAAGCATGGTGGAGAAATTCGTTTCAAAAATCAATAAGATTGTTGTAGATCAATGTGTTTCCGAGCATAAACCTTATGCTGTTGTAAATAAAATTTTGTACATTGATAAATCTGAATATATGCTCTCAGATGAGCAAAATATGCTTGTTGAAAGAGATTTTTTCAGAGCAGCAGTTGAAATTATAACAGGGTCTGATGACGAGTTGATTTCACTTAATAATGCTTTTTGCAGTATGACCTCTGAAAAGTTAATCAATATGTCGTTTAATAAGAGCTTTGTTGTTAAGGCAAAATTATGCGAACTGACAATCAGTAAAGAAACAGTAGAATTGCGTGCCGGATATGAGCAAAACTGTCTTATAATTGAGCTGCTTAAGCAATACTTTATTGCTCTCAAAATAAATGAGAACTTCATTATAAAAGATGCTTTCGAAAACTCCTATGAATTTTCGGTTAAAAAGTATTTAAAAAAATTTATTTCAGACGGTTACAGCAAATTGTTGGATAAAATCTATTTTTTTGAAGTTATCAGAGAGAAATTCAATTATGAAGATAGCCTTGAAATCGATTTAATCAATAAATATCAAATTTTAGTCAATGATTTGTTTGAAACATTTGATGATGAAAATTATTTAGTGTTTCTGGCTTTAGTAACCGACGAAAACTTGCGTAATAAATTTAAGAAAAACATAGATTCTTAACCTTGTTTTATTGCCGAATTAGTAAAATGATTCTGCGGCAAAAGGAGGTATACATGTGACTGTTTTACTTCTCGTGGTATTATGCTTGCTTGCGTATTCGTTAATAAAAGGCATCGTAAACATTCAGATCAGCCTGTTGAACATACTTTTTCAGATACTTAAGATCTTAGCAATCATATTCGTTGTAATTATTATTTTTAAGTGTTGATATGACAAGTTTTTGTGTAGTATAATGTCAATAGAGGTGAAGATTATGTTTTCTGAAATTATAGATCGCGTTAAAGAAAATCCGCTTGTTAAAAAATATATAAAGGGCGAATTCACGGAGAAAATTTACTTTTTAAATGCAGAAGGCGGTTACGGAAAATCCACCTCATTAAAAGCCCTCTATTATTATCTTGTTGAGCAAGGTACACAAGCAAATAACCATATAGTGCCTATATTTATTGATGTAAAGCAACTGGTTGAGTTTGGTGAAAAAGGCAGTGCCGGAAATATGCCACGGCCGATAGAAAAATATATAGTCAAGCATTACTGCGGCGCAGACAGCGACCCCAATGAATCGCTTCTTGGAAAAGTTGTCAATCTTTTCAGCAAAAATAATGCACCTAAATTTCAAAATGATTATACATATTGTATATTTGTTGATGCAATTAATGAGGTCAATGATAGGCTAAAAGGCATTATTGTTGACGAGATTAAGCAAATGTCTGAATCGGATTCTGTTAAATTCTTTATCTCTTCAAGAATAAATGAAAGTTCACTGCCTGATGATACTGTAAAATACAAACTTTTGCCGCTTGATGAAGAAAAGATTCGAGTTTATCTTGATAAAAATTTCGGCAAAACCGGTGAAAAAGTAGATATAAGCAGAATTAATGATTCGTTGGTAGATATCCTTCGTGTACCGATGTATTTATCTGTGTTTAGGAAAACATATGATGAAAAAACACCATATCCTGATATATACGAGGCAAAGACCGTCAGAAAGGCGGATATCCTGGATTCCTTTATTCAAAAACTGCTTGACGATAACAAGGGAAAAGAGCGCAGTGCGAATAAAGCCGTAATAGAGTTTGTCGTCAAGTATTTTCTTCCGGCTTTAGCGTTTAAAATGTATAATAGCAATCTTTCAATGCAGTTTTCAGACAAAGACTTCAGAAAACTTAGGAATAACTTTGATTATTTCGATTCCATTTTAGTTCCTGATGAATACTTAACCGCTTTCAATGCGAATAACACTGGAATAAAGAGTGTATGCCTCAATTTCGGAATTGTAACTTTTGTAAATGGTTATTACGCTTTTACCCACCAAAACTGGCGAGACCTTTTTGTGGCAAAGCATATCATCAATTGCATGAATGCCGAAAAACTGGATGAGTTGGAAACTCCCGTCAGTGAGAATGTTCGTCAATTCATAGGTGAGCTGATTCGTGAGCACAAAGATGGTTGCGGATATTCTAAAGATTATATGGATAAATCTGACGAAGAAAAGGCGAGAAAGTCTGAGTGCGATTTT
>OIXS01000763.1_pt1 | contig 18509 bp, 14 predicted proteins | sample 1587841 | NCBI WGS metagenome assembly OIXS01 (sample SAMN03283254) | human gut metagenome | biome: human-associated habitat; material: feces | host: Homo sapiens | place: USA | collected 2013
GGTGGCCGGCGTCCTGGCCCGGCACCATGTGGCGGTGGAGGAGATCGGAAGAAGATCGGAGACGCTGGAGGAGCACTTTTTGAAGCTGACATCGGAGGAGGGCAGCACATGGGAAAGCTGATCGAACTGGAATGGCGGAAAAACCGGATCGGGAACTGGGTGAGATGGGCGGCTCTCCTTGGGGCGGCGCTTGGCCTGCTGATCTTTGCCATGGCTTTCCTGGGGATCGCCAACGACCCGGAGACCGGTGTGCCTGACGCGGCGCCGGGGCATGGAGGGATCTCGTCCCCCATCGAACTGCTGACCAGTATGTGTTTTTTGGTGTTCACCGGGTATCCGGCCGCTACCGTCATTGCAGAAAGTGCCAGCGCTTCTCCACATGTGGAACATGCCCCGTACAGTCCAAACAGTGGAATTTCAAACGTTTTCAGTCCAAATGATGAGGCAATCAGCTGTCCAAGCAGATCTCCGGCAAACAGATACCGCATATCTTCCGGCTTTTGATCTGCTTTCCCGAGGGCAAGCGTCAATGCTTCTTTCTGCAGACTGCTCTCTGCGGCCTCCCATGTCTGCTGACCAAATTTATCATCCGGTCCGATACAGTCAAATGCATCTGCCAGGGGACCTTCCCCCTCTTTGGTTCCAACCACAGATGCTGTTCCAATAATAAAAGGAGCCTTTGCAAAGCAAAGACTCCCTGATCCAACCTGCTGATCCATACTGTCTCTCCTTACTTTGTTTTTCTGATAGTATGTACAGGTCATGCTGTTTTATTCTGCTATAATGGTATACAGTGTCATGAAACAGAGAGCTTCAGCGTAAGCAGCACAATTTTAAAATTTTAATGTTCTATAATCCAGATAATGTCCTCATTACCAGATCTACATCCTTGTTTTCAAGTTCCTGTATAATATGTAAATATGTTTTCTGGGTAGTAGTCATACTGGCATGTCCCAAGCGTCTTGCTACACTGGCAATGGATACTCCTGCAAATAATAACAGTGATGCATGTGTATGTCGAAGCCCATGAATTGAAATCACTGAAATACCACAATCCCTGCAATGCCTCGCAAGAACATCATTAACCGTTGAATTATATATTTTTTCTTCTCCTACAAAAATCGGCTTATCCTCCGGCAGATTTTTAACCAATTCAGAGAACTTTACAACAATTTGCCAATCTATTTGTATTTTTCTGACCGATGACTTGTTTTTAGTAGGTAAAAAACCACCTGTTCCTTTATAATCCCAGGTTTTGCTTACCGATAATGTCTGCCTTGCAAAATCAAAATCTGCTGGAGTAATTGCAAGTGCTTCTGAAAAACGCATACCCGTTTTGGCAACCAATAGAATAAACCAATCCCAATTTGGTTTTTCCTTTATGTCAAGATGTGCAATCAATGTATGAAGTTCAAACTGATTGAGATATTTAATCTTTTTTACTTTTGGTGTTTTTCCTTTAATAATTGCTTTTCTTGTAGGATCTCTTTCTATCAGTCCCTCATCAACGGCATCCAGAATTGCTCCTTTCAACTGATGATGAAAATCAAGTGTTGTCTGTCTTTCATGTTCTTTTGCATAATCATTTAAAAGCTGCTGATACATCGTTCTTGTAAGTTCAGATACTTTCAAATCCGGCACCAGTTTTTCTACCCACTTTTGTGTCATTCGGTATTTTGCCAAAGTTGCTTCTCTTATGGCATCCTTCTTATATACATTAACCCATTCCTTATAATAATTACAGAAAAGTTCTGTGGTGTTCTCATCATTTCGCATAAGCACCTCCGTTTCCTGTACTACTTACGCTGATAAGAACAGTAAAGAATATTTATATATACAAATCAATCCTAATGGTTCATAAGAGGTTTAATTTCTTCATCCAGAGTTTTTCTTAACTCAGCAATCATCATTGTATAATATTTAAATTTTGGAATTGCTCTCTCCTGTACTTCTTTGTAACTGGTAAAATTTGCTGTCTCTTTAATTGCACTCTCATTCGGGATCTCTCCATTTCGATAATGCATTGCCGCATACATAACATCATCTTTAGACGTATACCATGTAATACAAAAATCTGTAACTACTTTTTCAATACACTCTTGTTTCATATTTTCAACAATATTCAGAATGGACTGTCCTTTATACTTATTTACATCCTGCTCAATTTCTCCAATTAAAGTGGTCATTATCTCAGCTACTTTCGGATTATCTTTTCTGAGTTCTTCCACATATTGCTTTACCTCATCCATCTGCTTTTGTTTCTGTTCCTGTGTAACATCCTGTGATTCTTCATCTGGTGATACAATGTTCTGGATCAGATTGATAATATACTCATAATCAATCTTTGTATGACTGTATGCCATTAATTCATAATCTTCATCTACGACAGGCACTCCCGGATCATCAATTTGACCATCGGTATCTTCTTTAATTTTCTCTTTTGCATTTAAGTACTGTCCTGCATAATCCGTATACTCATCTTCCGTAATACCATATCCAGCCAGCATATTATCTTCATACTGTGTAAATGATTTTAATTGCGCAAAAAACTTGTCAAAATCCTGAAACAGCTTAACAAATATTTTTTTCTCTTTTATTGACATTCCCGGAACTTCTTCCGGAGTCTCTGCAGATATTCGAAGTGCTTTTAATGACTTGCGAAATGCCGATTCCACCTCTTTCCAATCTGCCAGAAGAGCTGTTTGTGTACTTCCTGCAGAGTACAATCGTACCGCATTGTCAACACTCTCCTTAAATAATTTGGGTGCCTGAAATGTAACAATCTGACCATATACTTTATTTTTATCATAAATACGATTTGTTCTGGAAAATGCCTGAATCAAATCGTGCGGTCCCATTGGCGGTCTGTCAATGAATATCGTTGACAGACACGGTGCATCAAAACCGGTCAGGAGTCGATCGACTACAATCACCAGATCCAGCTGCTCATTTCTGCTCTTATATTTTGCATCCTTCCTTGCAAGACGCTTATTCAGATTTCCATTGTATCCCTGTATTTGAGAAATCTCATATTTTGTTCCAAACATTTTATTGTAATCATCTAATGATTCCTGCATCTTCTGCTGATTTACATGGGAACCTTCTTCGTTTTCTGTTACGGAATAAGTAATTGCAAACTTTGGGAAATCCGGTAATACCTGTTTTATTTTTTCATCTATTTTAAGTGTTGTCTTCCCTTCCTTTACCATTTTCAACAAATCATAATATTTTTGTGCCAATTGGATGGAACTCGTTGTAAGTAACCCCTCATATGTCTTTCCTTTTCCATTTTGAAATCCCAACTTATAATAAGATTTATTCAAAATCACCTCGAGTACTTTCAACATATGACTTTCGGTTACATAAAGATTACTGTCCGTTTCATCCTTTTTATTTTTTGGTCCATTATGTTCCACCTGAAATCCTAAAACAGCATTATCATGAATGGCATTCTGAATCGTATATTTATGCAGGCAATCTCCATATAATTCCTGTGTAGTACGGGGCAGATCTCCCATCTGTGGATATGGATTTTCCGCAAACCGGGGAGTGCCTGTAAATCCATACCATAAGGAATTTCCAAAAAATCTTTCTATTTCCCGCTTTGTTCCAGGAGTGACAGCTCTATGACATTCATCTACAACAAATGCAATTTTCAGGTTTTTAATTTTGTGATATTCCGGTGTACCTTCCTGCAATTTTCTGGTAATTAATCTCTGCAATTTCTGGATCGTTGTCACAATCACCTGACGATCATCTGATTTCAACTTTTTCTTTAAATCAAACACATTGTCTGTCTCATCTACATCTATAAGATCATTATTCGCATATGCCTGAAATGCCATGGTGGTCTGCGTATCCAGATCTTTTCGATCAATTAAAAAGATAGCTTTATCAATCGCTGGAATATCCATTAACAAATTTCTGGTAGCTTTATAAGAAGTTAAGGTTTTTCCTGATCCAGTTGTATGCCATACAAAACCAGATTTTCCAGTCTTAGAAGCATCACGAATTGCTTCTATTGCATGGATCTGATAAGGGCGCAACAAAATTAAACTCTTTGCCTCTTCATCCAATACTGTATATCTCGCGATCATCTCATGCGCCTCCGGAATACGAAGCACACTTTTTGCAAAATCAAGGTAATCAGAAACTGCGTTATTTTCCTTATCCAGCCATCCACTGATAAACTTCGGGTTCAATTCGGTATCACTTGCAGCTGAAAAATATTTTGTATCAACCCCGTTGCTGATTACAAACATCTGTACGGCTGAGAATATTCCCGTAAATTTTCCCTCTCCAATATATTTTTTAATCTGCCGGAATCCATCCATATAAGAATGCTGCTTATTTTTCAATTCTATATGAATCATCGGCAATCCATTGATCATAAGAGTAACATCAAATCTTCGATCTCTTGCATTTACACTACTATCCTCATCCATTTTTAACGCATTGTACTGATTAATCACCTCATAAACACTGCTGCCACCTGCAATATGCTCATGATTCATCACAACAAGATGCAACCGTTCGGTATCCCTTTGTACGTGTACCATTACTTTTCCATTTTCACCAACTAACCATTCGCCAGCCTTATAGAATGATGAAAACTGCAGTTGATTCTTTACCTGTTCAAATTCTACATCCGAAAGTGGTTCTCCATTTAAACGTTCCTTATTATTCTGTTCAAGAATATATCTGAAATTCTTCCAAAGATCTGCTTCTGTTTTTAAGTCTTCGCGATACGTCCATTGTGAATCACCATAAATCAGTTGTTCAATAAGTTTCTGCTCTATCACGGACTCTAATTCTGCCATAATAGCCTCCTTTTTGGGTGTGTTTATATCGGTTGTTATGTATTTCATTACATTTTTTGCGCAAAATAGCTTATACTGGTGAAGAGTGATGAGGTGATCCAATGAACTTAGAGCATCTACTATTTTATTTTGTTCTTCTAAATTTGGAATAAAAAATGGCATATTTAAAAAAGTTTCTACATGTATTCTTTTTGCCTTTCGGCTACCATCTGCAATTATCCCATTTTTTTTATAAAACGCAGGCTGAATTGCAGTATAAAACATAAAATATGGATTAATCTCATTACAATCAAAAGCCGGTACATCTGCCGTAGTTTCAAAGCTTTCCAGATTTTTCGGGACTACTCCAAAAGCACAATTTAAAAAGTCTAATTTGCTATAGATAAACTGTCCTGTATGTCTTATAAAATACTGTGTATTTGAACTTCCTGCTTCGTTTTTTTCACAAATACCTTTGCTCCACAATTTAACAGTCATCTTATGTGCAACATCCCCCTTATGCCCGACTTCTCTGCTTTCAGTCAAAAAATTTCCAACCTTACGCTGTTCCCAAGCGTCCAGCGCAATATCGATAAATCTATAACACTTACGTTGGTGAAGAGTAATCATCTCATCAAGAGACTTAAAATATGCACCTATCTTCCCCTGTTCTTCCTGTGATTTAGGATAATCAATATCTGTATTCTGCATAGCAGATTTTGAAATTGATGTCACTTTAATGCCCTGCATCAAAGGTATCAACTGATTGTGATATGCACCAGAATTTAGATAATATCCCAAATATCCAGAAGCAAATTTTTCTATTGGTCTGTATGGAATGGTATGAAGACCAGACAACACAACTTCATCATTTAAGCCCGCTATTTCACTGCATTTTCCAACAGTTGAGTCCTCAGCTGTATCGGCAACAATCACATCTCCATTTTGCAAGAAGGAGGCTTTATATTTTGATAAAACATTTTCATCTGTTATCATTGGAAGTTTCTCTTTTCTTACGTCTAAAACCTCTCCAAACTTGATAAGTACATCCCCATAATGTACATTTTTTGCAATGCCTGACTCGTCCGATAAATTGGCTCTGGAAAGTGTGTTATTCTGCAAGCTAAGCAGTACATTCCCCAACCTACGCTGTTCCCAAGTTTTCTCTTATATTTTTCTTTTTATAAAAACTTACGATAATATAAAGTGTTTAACAAAAATACCGTATCTCTCCAAAATACTCAAACCATTTTTGTTTTACCTCATCACTTCTTGCTTCAATAATCCTTACAATATTTCTCAAAGCAACTGTTGGAATATTTGATATGTTATTCACAACAATACATTTTCCGGCAGATGTAATCCACACTTTCGTTGCATTCTGATGTGGACGTCCTTCTGCAATATGCACATGTATCGGTTCCAACGGTTTCCCTTCATTTGCCCAAAAATATATCCAGTAGGCTCCTACCTTAAAAACCTGAGGCATGCTCAAATCCCCCTTCTTTTGCGAATTCCATAATCAAATGTGCCGTTGATTTTATAATTTCCATAAATTCTTCAACCTGTTTATCTGAATATCCATTGATTTCTTTTATTTCATAAGTCGGCAAATAACATGTCATATTATGAAATCCATCTTTTTTATCTGGTGTCTCAATATAAACTTTTACTGTTCCATCTGCATTCATATCAGAATGCACAATTTCTGTTTCATCATTTAACGTCATAAACGGATACATCATAATTCTTACCTTCTTTCCCTAAATCTAATACTGCACTAAATTACATCGTAAGTATATTTCTTTTGCGTATTTTTATTTAATTTAAATATTTTATATTTATTTTGCATTTTGCATTCATAAATCACTATAAAACTGTTACACAAACATATTTTGTAACATAAATTTCTTTAATTTTTGTAATTCGTCACACTTATGCTGGTGAAGAGTGATGAGGTGGTCGAGATTACGGAAATAAGCTCCGATTTTTTGTTGTTCTGCCAATTCTGAAGGTACTTTAATTTCAGTTTCTCCAAATGTGGTCTTATTTACAATTGGCACTGCCTGATTAGATGCTATAGCTTTTATACTTCCAGATATATTTTCTAAGGACGTAAAAATAAAATCATCATCAAAGTTATCATAAGGTTCAACAGCATTTATTTGCTGATTCGTTGTTGATTCTTGGCTTGTTTGTGCCACTTTTCCTATTGTTGAACCTATACTCACAAAAAGAGAAGCCTTCTCCCTTATCTTGCGACCTTGGTCGAATCCCTTTTTTGTAAGTGTAGTTATTGTTTCATCAACATAACGATTTTCTTGTATATCAGCAGGACTAACAAATAAAAATTCTCCACCATAATTATCACTAATACTTGTTTTTGGAGTTGAACCTGTAACGATATTACCAATTTCAGAAACCTTACGCTGTTCCCAATCGTCCGAGAATCCAGAAAATCTAATTTTCGGGACACATTTCCCATTTTCCGGAAACATTTTTTGAAGCATATATTTTTTCAAACTTTTAGTTTCTTCACACTTACGCTGGTGAAGAGTGATGAGGTGGTCAAGGTTCTCAAAATATGCGGCGATCTTCTCCTGCTCCTGGATAGAAGGAAACGAAACTTCTATATTCTTCAACTTTTCAAAATAAAGATTCGTGACGCTTCCACCCTCCACTCTCATAGCAAATTCATTCTGCAATGTAGCATTAAACATTGTTGCTGTAAACAATGGATTGTTATCCGTGTTGAATACAGAAATCATTTCACCAATCGCAACATCCGGCATAGATAGCCATGTGCAGTGGTTATAGTCCATAGGATCTTCCCCAACTCGTGGAATTAAAACCTCTGTTCCTTTACTAAATCTAAGATTTTCTGGCGGCATATTTGTATAGGAGTAAACTCTGTCTATTTTTGCTCCAAATTTCGTATAAAGTTCTCCATATCGAATACACGGAATGGTTGCATCCTCTGTTACTGACCATTTAGGACAGCTTCTTCCGTAATAGAAAGTTCCCCAGCCATCTAACTTACGCTGTTCCCAATCGTCCTCATACCCTTTGAATCTAATTTTAGGTTTTCCCATCGCTATCACCCCTCCATCTTCCTAATCAGTTCATTCAACGAGGACATAATAGTTTCATCCGTAGATGTCAAATCCTTAAGTAAGGACAGAAATTCTCCCTGCGCCTGTTCCAATTCCTTATCCGTCTGATCCATCTGCGTTAAAAGAGCATTTATATCGACTTCTTCCTCTTTTTCAAAATTATCTACATAACGCGGAATATTCAAATTAAAATCATTCTTCTCAATATCCTCAAAACTTGCAAGATAGGACTCTTTTTCTACTGTTTCTCTTTTACTGTACAACTCCATAACAGCTTCTATATGTTCATCTGTCATGGCATTTTGCTTTTTCCCTTTGTCAAATTTCTTTGATGCATCAATAAACAACACATCTCTTCCATCTCTGTGTTTCTTTAAAACGATGATACAAGTAGGAATTGAAGTATTATAAAATAAATTGGCAGGCAATCCAATTACTGCATAAATATTCCCTGCACGAAGCAATTTTTCTCTGATTTTTCCTTCTGCTGCCCCTCGGAACAGAACCCCATGAGGTAATACAATTGCCATTGTTCCATTACTTTTTAAATGATACAGACCATGAAGTAAAAAAGCATAATCCGCTTTTGATTTTGGAGCCAATACTCCATAGTCGCTGAATCTTTCATCTTGTAAAAATCCGGCTGTTGCACTCCATTTTGCAGAGTATGGTGGATTCATAAGTACCATGTTGAAATCGGTCTCTTCTCCTGTCGGCCAGTCTCCATCCAGCGTATCACCATTGCGAAGTACCTGATTCTCCGGAGTAATTCCATGTAAAAACATATTCATACGTGCCAGATTATAAGTAGAAGTATTTAGCTCCTGCCCATAATACTTAATATAACCTGGTTCAGTGGCATACTTTTTGGCATTTAACAAAAGAGACCCAGAACCCATGCATGGATCATATACAGATAATCCCTTTTTGTTTTCCTGCCCTGCAATTGCAATCTTTGTTAATATCTTTGAAACTGCTTGTGGTGTATAAAATTCTCCTGCCTTTTTTCCGGTCTCTGACGCAAACTGTCCAATCAAATATTCATATGCATTTCCAAGTATCTCTGCGTCTGAATTCAACAAATCTGCCTTATCAATTTCCTTAACAAGACTGGATATGGTATCACTTTGCTTCTTATCTCCATTTCCCAAACGATTAGAGTACAAATCAATATCTGTAAATAAATCTGCAAACAATGGATCACTCTGTTCAATATTGTTAAAAGCTTTTTGCAATAACTCCCGATTGAATGCATTGTTTCTCGCCGCATCAGCAAAACACGTATAGGTAAGTTGCGGTTCAATCAAGTAATGACATTCTGACTTTATCTGCTCTTTCAGTTCCTCAGCGCTTTCGTCTTCCAGTGCTTCTTTGTATGCATCCAATGCAGCTTTTAAATTCTTCGGCTTTTCATCATAAATCAAATCATAAACTTTAATTAAAAATATATCCGAAAGATATTTATAAAATACAATTCCAAGTAAATAATCTTTATATTCATTTGCATCCATCTTGGATCGGAGAATATCTGCGCCACTCCATAATACACTTATCAAATCTTTACTACCTTCTACTTCTGCCATGCTCTTTCCTCCGCTCGTTTTTCAATTTCAATGATCTCATACTGCTCATATTTTCCAAACAGATAGATTTTAATCGTTTCGCCATTAAAACGCTGATAAGATTATAATAACAAATTACCTTTTTATTTACAATCAAATATTAGAAAGCCCCCCACAACCACAGAGCACACCATCGTGTGCCCCATAGCGCGAAGGGCTTTTATCCATTCTTTTATTTCTTTTACGCCTGCCTCAAATCAGGTTTTATTTGCCTTCGAACTGTACGACAGATTCCACGTCATAATCCTTTAAGACTTCCCGTCCGTTGAGATCGCTCAACTCTATGAGAAACAGCATCTTTACCACTTCACCGCCAAGTTCCTCTACCAGTTCTGCAGCAGCTTTCATGGTTCCGCCGGTTGCAATCAGATCATCCAAAAGTACAACCTTTTCTCCTTTTTTAACGGCATCTTTATGAATCTCAATCGTTGCCGTACCGTACTCCAGATCATATGTTTTTTCAACTGTCTCACACGGCAGTTTTCCCTTTTTACGAATCGGTACAAACGGCTTATGCATGACATAAGCAAGTGGTGCTCCAAAGATAAAGCCTCTGGATTCTGCTCCGGCGATCACATCAAAATCAACGCCCTCCAAGCGTTTCGCTAGTTCATCAATGGAAAGCTTCAGTGCATCTGCATCCTGCAGTACACTTGTGACATCACGGAAAATAATTCCCTTCTCCGGGAAATCCGGGATACTGCGAATGTACTCTTTTAACTCTTTCATCCTCTTACCTCACTACTACACGAATTTCTTCGCGTTTTTGACTTTTGACGTTTCTATTATAAGGCTTTCCCCGCACAAGCGCAACTCTCACTTGACTTTTTTCCATTCCTGCGTGCGCCTTGTGATCTCTTTTACCGTCAGAATTCCCTCTGCCACCGTAAACCGGATGTCATAATCAGCAAATGCCATCCCGTAGATATAATCCGGCTTTTTGTTGTATGCCGCCCTGGGATCCTGTGCAAGAACCTCAAGAAGCGGTCCCCGCAGATGTTCCGGAATCTGTGCCTGCAATTCCTCCGGAAATACTACCGGTATCTGAAACTCCCGGAATTCTTCCGCAAAACCGTTTTTTGCCTCCGGATGGGCATCCACGTACGGCAGATACGGTTTGATATCGAAAAGCGGCGTGTGATCGAGCAGATCCAGCCCGGAAACCGTAAGAACCGGTCCAAGCTTCTGATCGATGCGTACCTTTTCAAGTTTCACGCATGAAAGTCCTATCGAATTCGGGCGAAAGGGGGAACGAGTGGCAAACACGCCCCGTTTTTCTTTTCCTCCCAGGCGTGGGGGCGCTACGGTTGCATGAAAAATATCCTGCTTTGCCCTGGAAAACTCCCAGAGAAGCCACAGGTGGGAAAACTCTTCGATTCCACGCACTGCATCCGGATTCCGGAATTTCGGTGTGAAAATAATTTCCCCACAGGTGCTCTCCGCCAGCCCACTCTGTCTGGGAATTCCAAATTTTTCTTTATACGGGGTCTCTACATAAGCTATATATTCCATATCCGTTCCTACATCTGATAAAACCGCAGATTTTCTTTCAGTTCCGGTGTGATCTCTCCGCCGGCAGCCTCATATTTATCGTAAACAGAACGGAACCGCTGCAGTTTCTTTCTGTTTTCCGCATCAAGTCTGTGAAATGCATTCTGATACTGTGGATTGGTGGCCAGTCCCTGGCGGATATCCTTTGCAAACGGACAATACCTTACCAGAATATCTCTTGCCACTTTATTCAGTCGGAAACTTCCCTGTGACTCATACTTCATCCATGCCTGATAGTCCTTGACAAATACCTCACGGTAACTGTTGCGCGCACGGGACAGTGCAGTCTTGATCTTTTCCTTTGCATCTGCGGAAAGATCTGAATTTTTGCGATAATACTGAATAAAATCACAGTACTCCGCCGTAAGCGATTTCTCCCGGATATCGTTCCAGTATACACCCTGCACACGTCTGCAGATCTCCCAGCGGTATCGGCCGATACATTCCACCATCTGATCATCGAGATCCACTGCGGAAAAGATCGGAAACAGAAAACGCGCCGGTGTATCAATCTTGGCACCGGATGTCTCCTGCCACATCAGGGTACGGGTTCCGGCATTTGGCATCAGAATCACATCCGGCAGAATCTCCTTTTTGATCCATTCCTGATTGATTCCGCGATCCGGATCGGAAAACATGACATCATGATAGAGTGCAGAATAATCCACACAGCGCACCTTATTGATGGCATCGGCAATTTTTTCTGCGGTAACTGCCATCTTTTCCACGGTGTTGATGAAATCCTCTTCCATCAGAACCGGACAGAATGTAGTCACACGGCCATAGGTCACACGGTTTCCGGAGGTAAACATATTGCGGATCTCAAACTGTACTTTCTGCCTGCTGTCATTTTTATACTGTTGCATCTGCGCTTCCGTAATATTCCCAGTTCTCTTTTCTTCCAGCAGAAATGCATTGAAATCCTGGTCAAATTCATTGCGGGACGGTTCTTTCTTTCCCTGATAAATCTGTACCAGCCAGTCATAAACCGTATAGACATTTGCAGAATGAAACAATCCAAGCGAATCCGTCAGATTATACAGTGCATTTGTGTTAGTTTCCCCCAGCACCTCCGCATCCATAAACCCAAAATTGAAAAACATCATCATGATCGGTGACGGCTTGACCAGTTCCTCAACTGATCTCATAAACGCCTTGGTATAAATATCGTAAAAGACCTTTGTGATTTCCCTGCGCAGCTGTCTCGCCTCATTGTCTGTAGACATCATATCCGGCAGCTCCCGGTACTGCTGCACAATGCTGTGGAAATCCCTGATCATATCGCTGCCATATCCTGCATACTCCATAATATGTGCAATACAATCCTCACGCATAATATTGATACGTCCTTCGGACTCCTTGGTAAAGTCGTAATTCTCGCAGAGCTCATGTGCCTCCGCCATCTGCTTTTTGTCGTATACATCAAGCTTTGTCATGACATCCACCATATTTAACAGACGCTTTTTGATCTCGGAAATGTCCTGCTTTTTCTGCGACTGCTGGACTGCCATTGCAAAAAACAGATGAAAAATATCATCTCTGGAATCTGAAAATAAAATATCCCTGTTGTACTGCAGATAATTTACCATCTCGCCGATTCCCCGTGTCACACGGCGCATCTGTGCCGCCGCCTCCATGATTGCTCCCACACACAGACTGTCATCTTTGATCATCAGCTGCATATATTCTTTCAGATAACTCCGGACCAGACTGTTACTGTTTGCAATCTCCCAGTTTTCCGCACGGTGCTGCATTTTTAAAGCTGCAAACTGTTCCATACGCGGAAAATCCTGTTCATCAAGAAGCTTCTCGCTGCACAGATTTTTGTATTCGCTGTACAACGTTTCCGCAGCATTATGTAAAAGCATGCATTTTTTCTGCAGACTGGCATACAGACACAGTGCCTGATGCCGCTGTTCCACTGCCGTACGCAAAAAAATCGGGCGGAAATTCTCATGTTCGGACAAAATCTTCCGCAGATCCTGTGCATTTTTACATGGAATCACAATCAATGTCGTATCTTCATTTGCCACATAATCGCAGGCAAACCATTCGTTCTCGAGAATACCCACAATTGCATTCCGGTGCATAATGATCTCTGCAAATGCAAACTGCCGGATCACCGATCCCTCCTGAATCAGATACCATTCCATCACCTTGTCCTGTTTTCTGGCAAGTGTTTCTCCCTTTTTTACCTTTAAAACATTCATATCTTACTGCTCCTTGTCTGCGCCCCCGGACAGCTGAAACGCTATATGATCTACCGTAAGTCCGGTTGCTCCAAAATATAATTTCATATAATGATGTCCCTCGAATGTATCAAACCGGATCTGCTGTGTCACCCACTGCCCTTTCGATCCCCGGAAGGACATTGTTCCTTTGATAATATTGTCCAGATATACCGTTACCGGAAGCTGTGCCAGATCATCCAGATTTGATTTCACTTTCATCTGCAGTTCATAACTTCCGGCTTTCATATCCAGATCCGCAAGTATTTCTTTTCCCTGATGTGTATCCCAGCCGCCACCGGAAATGCGGATGTTTCCCTGTTCATCTGCCACAAATTTCATCATCTTTGAGACATCCAGATCATCTTTTGCAGCATTCTTCCGGTCTTTAAGTTCTTCCGGAGAAATCCTATCCATCTCATAAAGCATCGCCGGGGATTTTAGTACAAACTGCAATATATTGATGGCATTTCTCTGCAGCTGTCCTCTCGTAAGATTTCCCTTCTGGAATTCTTCGAGCATATCATCCTGCTGCATATCCTGCGCGTCTGCAGTCACCATATATACATCATTCTGTGCCGCTGCCATGACCGCATGCATACGCGGATCCGATGGCTGTCCCTCACGGTTTGCCTTTGCCCACCAGTCGGTCATAACGATGCCGGAAAATCCCCAGTCTTTGCGCAATACAATGGTATTGAGATCATAACTTCCTGCAGTCCACACCCCGTTGACCGGGCCATATGTAGTCATAACAGAGCGGGCCGGTCCTTCTTTTACCGCAATTTCAAATCCCTTCAGATAAATTTCCCGCAGTGCCCGCACGGAAATAATCGAATCTGCCTCATGTCGTTTCGTTTCCTGATTGTTTGCCGCAAAATGTTTGATGGTTCCTGTGGAACCTGCAATATTAAGTCCCTGCAGCTGTGCGGCTCCCATTTTTCCGGTTAAAAACGGATCTTCGGAAATATACTCAAAGTTTCGTCCGTTCAACGGATTTCTGTGAATATTCAATCCCGGTCCGAGCAATGTATCTACACGGTTTAACCGTAGTTCAAGCCCTGTCATTTCATATAATTGACGCACCAGTTCACAGTTAAATGTACATCCGAGCAGCGTTCCGTTCGGAAGGGAAAACGCCTTTGTTCCGCAGTCCATACGTATTCCGGATGGTCCGTCCGATGCACATTCTGCCGGAATTCTAAACTTCCTCAAAGACGGAGTCAGTCCTGCAAATGCCGCTGCAGTACCCGGAGTCACCTTCGGACTGCACATGCCTTCTCCGCGGAACAGCATAATCAGATCCTCGTCCGACAATTGTGCCACAAATGTCTCCATGGAAATCTTTTTGTCATATACATCTTCCAGACGATAGCCTTTATCACCAGTCTGTGAAATCTCTGCCGGTTTTTCCACGCGGTCATACGGACCATAGATCCGTTCCGGTGTATCGGAATATCCGATCACATCACCCGGCTTTCTTGTCATACGGGCAAACGGTTTCTGCGGTGCACAGACTTCCTCAAGCTGTTCAAGTACTGTAAACGTCTGCGGATAACTGCCTGCCTTTTGTGCCGTCCGCACATCGGTTCCCACATAAATGGTATAAGTACCCTCCAGCAGCACAAAACAGTCCCTGTGTCCGGTTACACCACTGTCATCATAGGAGGCAAATGTATTTTTCGGAATCTCCAGAGTAATATGCTCTTCTTCCCCTGCTGCCAGTTCCTTTGTCTTTGCAAATCCACAAAGAACACGCACCGGTGTATCCAGTACCCCCTGTGGGGCTTTGGCATATACTTCAAGCACTTCTTTCCCCGGTTTTGTTCCGGTATTTTTCACTGTTGCCTTTACACAGACCGTGTGCTCGTCCTTTTCTTCTGCAGACGCTTGCACGGAAAAAGAAGTATACGACAATCCAAATCCAAACGGATACAAAACTTTATCTTTGGCAAATGTCTCAAAATACCGATATCCCACATAGATATCTTCTTTATAATAGTTTTTCTGTAAATCCCCGAAATTTGACGTGGATGGATAGTCACTGATATCCTCTGCAATCGTATCGGTCAGTTTTCCGCACGGATTCACACGCCCCATAAGTACATCACAGACACCGTTTCCACCTTCCTGACCTCCCTGCCATGCATAGAGTACCGCTGCCGGATCAAATTCTCTGACCCATTTCATATCAATGATATTTCCCACATTTAAAATAACGGCCGTGCGTGAAAATTGACTGCTCACTTTACGGATCAGGTCTTCTTCTGTCCGTGTCAGCTTATAACTGCCCGGCTTGTCCGTATTGTCCTGGTCTTCCCCCGCCGTACGTCCAAGAATCACCAGTGCCACATCATCCCCGGATGCGGTTTGAAGCATCTCTTCCGTCACGGGCATTTCTTCCTGTGACCACGGAACCAGCCCCCATCCCTCACCTTCGTCATATGGATGGTCTTTGATCCATTTTTCGTAGATCCCAATCAGTTCTTCATCCAGCGCAATATCTTTGCAGGCGCGCAGCGCATCAAGGATTCCAACCACATAGCGTGTATTTACCAGTCCGCCCGAGCCAAGTCCGCTTTTGTAATAATGAAACGCCATGCGCCCAAATACAGCAACTTTATCTCCTTTTTTAAGTGGCAGGGTACTGTTGTCATTTTTCAATAACACGCATCCCTCCGCAGATGCAGTCCTTGCCAAATCTGCATATTTTTCCATATTCAATGCATATCTGCCCATTTAAAATCCTCCTGAAACTAATCGTACCTTTTATTATACGCCAGTCACAAAGAAGATTGCAATTAGAAAATATGGATTTACCAATATTTTGGAAGCCCGTAACCAAAAAAGAAATAATAAAAAGAACCAGCCATTTTCCCCAGTGCCATGGCAATCATAACACCACTGAGTCCACGGTTGATATACAGACGCCGGAACAGGATCGGAAAAGTATTTAATATTTCTGCCAGTGCCACCGCAATACATCCCACAAAAATTCCCGCTGCAGTTCCATAAGCGCCCAAAATGACATGCGCCAGCCACGGATACGGCAGCTGTGCCTTCCACTCCACCACAGAAAATACGGCACCGGTCAATACCCCCAGTATAACCGTATTTTCGACCATCAGTATCCGTTCTCCAAAATTGCAGCGTTTGATCATGCGCGGAATGACCCCGATCACCAGAAGAAACGCAAACGTTCCGGCAGAAACCGCAATGCCGCAGGCTGTCGCAAGGCCCGCCATAAAAATGTGTCTAAGAAACATCGTGTTCATGCCCCTTTCTTCCCGCGTTCTCTATAAACGCCATATCGACATCCTGTTCATACTTTCGCATCTCAACCTGAATCGGTGTCGGATCTGAAGTGATTTTTTTCTTTCCGATATGGTTAAAAAATACCAAAATTCCCACTGCCAGTCCCAGACAGTAAAAAATTTCGATTTCTGATACTTTCGGTTTTTCTTTTCCCATCACCTGCTGATAAAACCGGTCGAACACTTCCCCCACGGACACGTCATTGTTAAATGCCATAATCGTAAATGCCGCTCCAAGAAAGATTACTACAACCATCACAACAACTTTAAGCGTCTCCAGCCATTTCGGTGCCATCGGTGCATCTAACAATTGCACCACAAAATCCTGTTCCCCGATACTAACAATTTCCACATCTGGGTAATCCGTCTGTATCCGTTCGATCACATTTAGCATCGAAAATACTTCCATTCGTTTTTTCTTTTTTCCTTCTTTTTTCTGGCCATCGTTTTTCTTAAATGTATACAGTGTTTTATTTTTTATTCCGGCACAGATTGCAGGATCTGCACACTGTACAGACATCACATCCTGTATCTTTATTTTTGGATCATGGCAGACACTGTTGCGGTCTGCCTTCAGATAAACTATTTCCCGTTTTTCTTTCATTCTGCACCTCTTTGATTACTTATTCTCTATGGTAGTATGTGCAAATTCAGGAAAAGTACGCGGAAAAAATATAATTGAAAAGCATCCTGTTAAATCACTTGATGATAAAACACGGTATCTGAACATTAAATTTTCAGTATATAGATACCTCACTGGTATCTTTTACATGGATTTTATCGACATAGATACCACCGAATTTAAAATAGCCAGTAAATAAATCCCAGCACCCAGCTTGAAAAAATTCCATACAAAATCACCGGACCGGCAATCTTAAAAATCTGGCATCCGATACCAAATACCTGTCCCTCTTTCTGGAATTCCACCGCAGAAGCACACACGCCATTTGCAAATCCGGTAATCGGAACCAATGCCCCTGCGCCTCCCCAGTTGGCAAGAATCCCATATACATTACAGCTCGTCAGGATCACCGAAAGAAGAACAAGAAGTAAACTGCACCAAAGAGCGGCATCCTCTGCCTTAAGTCCGAATACCCCGGCTGCAATCTGTAAAATAATCTGTCCCAACAGGCAGATACCTCCCCCCAGCAAAAAGGCTTTTCCCATATTTGCCCACAGATTATGTTTCGGTGTCATCTGTTCGACATACTCATTATACTCCTGATTGCGCACTTCTTCCTGTTCCAGAGTCATCTTACTCATTTCATACATCCTCATCTTTCTTTTAAAATTACTTGTAGTATGTACGAAAATTGCAAAAATATAAGGTAACTATCGCTCATAGTTACCTTATAACCGGATGGAACGATGTCGTGACCTGCCACATGTCAGGTTCCTGTTCTCCCCAGGCAAACAGTTCATCCATCTGTGCATCATGATCCGCTGACGGCTCATAATTCTTTATGATCTGTATCAGATATTTTTCCTGTTCACTCTGCGGAGCCAGATTATCCTGCATCTGCAGAATCGCTTCCAGAATCTGTTCCGGTTCCATATCTGTCCGGATCTCTATGTTGTATAATTTTCTCATCAATCCCGCAGCATAGAAAAATTCGTAGTTTCCAAGCATCACGGATTTTTGCATATTACATTTTAAAATCACACTCTGACGTGCAATGGAAGGTACCATAGCATTCCCTTCTTTCCGACTGTTCCGTAATATTTTTATTCTTCGTAACTATTCTTCCTTTTTCTTCTGTTCCTCTTTTTCCTTTTCTTCTAAAATTGCTTCATTCAGCTGCAGCATCTTTGCATCGAGGTTTGAAACAATTTCTGCACAGGCACGCAGATCCCGGCTGATATATTCCGGGGCATGCCCCTC
>OIXS01000766.1_pt1 | contig 18430 bp, 14 predicted proteins | sample 1587841 | NCBI WGS metagenome assembly OIXS01 (sample SAMN03283254) | human gut metagenome | biome: human-associated habitat; material: feces | host: Homo sapiens | place: USA | collected 2013
TTGGTAACAAAAAATGCCGTATTTATGCGGTCTGTGGCGTTTCGCAAACGCCTAATAAATAAAAACAAAAAGAGAGGGAGAAACAAATGAGTGTAACAATTTCTGAAGCAGTAAAGTATATCGGAGTAGATGATAAGACGATTGACCTGTTCGAGAGCCAGTATGTGGTTCCGCATGGCGTATCTTATAATTCTTATCTGATTTTTGATGAAAAGGTAGCTTTGATGGATACGGTAGATGCCAGGGGCATGGAGCAGTGGGAGAAGAATCTGCTGGCCGCATTAGACGGACGGAAAGTGGATTATCTGATAGTTTCCCATCTGGAGCCGGATCATGCCGGAAGTATCGGACGTCTGGTAGAGCTTTTCCCGGAAGTGACCCTGGTGGGAAATGCCAAGACATTTCAGATGCTTCCACAGTTTTTTGACGAGCTTCCGGTAGATGAGAACCATAAAATTACCGTGGCAGAAGGAGAGTCTTTGTCCCTTGGTACCCATACGCTGAATTTTTATATGGCACCGATGGTACACTGGCCGGAAGTTATGGTAACATACGAGAGCAGTGAAAAGATTTTATTCTCGGCAGACGGATTCGGAAAATTCGGTGCACTGGATTATGAAGATCCGGAAGGATGGGCCTGCGAAGCGAGAAGATATTACTTTAATATTGTAGGAAAATACGGCGCACCGGTACAGGCACTGTTAAAGAAAGCGGCAGGACTGGATATCCAGACGATCTGCCCGCTGCATGGTCCGGTATTAAAAGAAAACCTTGGCTATTACATTGGGTTATATGATACCTGGAGCAGCTATAAGCCGGAGGATAAGGGTGTTCTTGTAGCATATGCATCGATCCATGGAAATACTGCAAAAGCAGCACAGAAATTTGCTGAGATGCTGCGTGCCAAAGGAGTAGAGAAAGTTTCTGTCATGGATCTTTCCCGTGATGATATGGCAGAAGTTGTGGAAGATGCGTTCCGTTATGACCGTATGGTTCTTGCAGCAGCAAGTTACGATGGCGGTGTATTCCCATGTATGCAGGACTTCCTGCATCATTTACAGTCCAAGGCATTCCAGAACCGTACCGTAGGTATTATTGAGAACGGTACCTGGGGACCGACGGCCGGAAGAACGATGAAGGGAATTCTGGAAACCATGAAAAATATTACCATTGTGGAGCCGATGGTAACGATCCGTTCCACCATGAAAGAGTCCGACCTACCAGCGATGGAAGCTCTGGCAGATGTGATTGCAAATGCATAAGCATTTCGGAAAACGGACCAAAAAGAAACATCATATTGTGCTGATCTGTTCCGCTGTGGTCATTGCGGCGTTTGTGCTTCGGATGCCTGTGGAGATGAATGCAGCAGATGCCTGTGGAATGCAGCAGAAGGTCAATGTGCTTAGCAGCAGTATGCATAACCGGCAGGCGGAGGATTACCTGAATGATGCAGGAGAGTTTTGCATTTCCCAGACAGTGCTCAGGGAAGGGAAACCGTCCGTTGTTCCGCAAGTCAGGCGAATCGGGCTTCGTTTCCTTCCGGTGAGCCATATGACACAGCAGTGGCTGCTGGTACAGAGAATTCTGACCTCGAAGCCCAAATTTCTTGTTCCACCGGCGCGTCGGCTGATCGTCGGGCGGTATATCCGCGCAAATCCCGTCTGTGCGTGATAGGATGAAACTCAGGGGATACAAAAATTTGGATAGAGACAGGAGAACAAGCATTATGAGAAAAACAAAAATTATTTGTACCATCGGACCTGCAAGTGAGAGTGAATCTGTACTGACACAGATGTGCAAAGCTGGCATGAATGTAGCCAGATTAAACTTTTCCCATGGAAGCCATGAGGAACATCAGAAGAAGATTGATACGATCAAAAAAGTGCGTAAGGCGTTAGGTCTTCCAATTGCGATCATGCTGGATACCAAAGGACCGGAGTACCGGATCAAAACCTTCGAAAACGGAAAGATCACGTTAAAAGATGGAGATACATTTACACTGACAACGGATGATATTGTGGGAAATCAGGAGAGAGTTTCCGTAACCTACAAGAATCTGATCAACAATCTGAAGGTGGGAGATCATGTCCTGATCAACAATGGTCTGATTATTCTGGAAGTAGAAAAGCTGAAAGCACCGGATGCCATCTGTAAGGTTCTTGTCGGAGGTGAGGTGTCGGATAAAAAGAGCATGAATTTCCCGAACAAGGTCATGGATCATGCATTTTTGAGCGAGCAGGATAAGAAAGATCTGCTGTTTGGTATCAAAAACGACGTGGATTTCGTTGCGGCATCTTTTGTTTCCGTAAAGAAAGATGTCGAGGATATGCGTAAATTCCTTGACGAGAACGGCGGCGAAGATATTGATATTATTGCAAAGATTGAGAACCGTTCGGGTGTGGAGCACATTGAAGAAATCTGTGAGATTGCCAATGGTGTCATGATTGCCCGTGGAGATCTCGGAGTCGAAATCCCGGGCATGGAAGTGCCTGCGGTTCAGAAGTATCTGATCAGCAAGTGCCGTATGCTCGGAAAACGTGTCATAACCGCGACCGAGATGCTCGAGTCCATGATTCACAATCCGCGTCCGACACGTGCAGAGCTTTCCGATGTGGCAAATGCGGTATACGATGGATCATCCGCGATCATGCTGTCCGGGGAATCAGCTGCCGGTAAATATCCGGTAGATGCCGTGCGGAACATGGCAGAGATTGCTGAGTATACGGAATCCCAGATCAAATATACCAAGCGTTTCCGCACTTCTGATTTTGAGACAAGAAGCATTCAGGATGCCATTTCGCATGCAACCTGTGCGATGGCAGTTGATGTCCAGGCAAAATGTATTGTCGCAAGTACACTCAGCGGAACGACCGCACGTATGGTCAGCCGTTTCCGTTGTCCGGTAGATATCATCGGAATGACGACTTCCGAGAAAGTATGGCGGAAATTGAACTTAAGCTGGGGGGTTACTCCGGTTCTCTGCGAGGAATTCAGTTCGATGGAAGTTATGTTCTACCATGCAATGAAAAAGGCAAAAGAAGTACTTTCATTACAGACCGGAGATGCTGTTGTTCTGACCGGTGGTCTGATCAATGGCAAAGTAGGAAATACGAATGTGATTAAGGTAGAAACCGTAAAATAAAATAGAACATAAGCGAATGCTGTGTAGTTGGAAAGCGCATGTGACATCTCTGTTGCATGCGCTTTTCGTGTGTTTTTGTGAAAATTTACTACCTTTACGAGGAAAATAGTTTATGCTATAGTATATTTGTACAGAAATAATCAGACAATATTTACAGTTTACCAGGGAAAGGCAGGCCTATGGTAGAAAAAATCGATCAGAAGAAGTGCAGGGATATATCAATAGAGATTCAGGAGACTCTGGCAAAATGGGGAAAGTATTTTTTTTACTATTATCCCAAAGAACACAGGATCAGACCATCAGAGTTTGCAGCCCGTCACATGGGAATCGTGGAGAATGTTGCGGATCTGGAGCATAGTATCCTCATGGACAGAATTATGGAAAAAGAGAAACTGTTAAAACTGTTTCAGGATATTGACTATGGCGCAAAGACGGTAAGTGCAAAGATTCAGTCTTCGGGAAAAGACGTGGTATATCAGATCTCTATGGGTGGGATTCAGGGCGATTCACAGAAACAGCCGGAATATGTATTGGGCCTGATCGAACAGATCAGGGCAGACACACGCCAGAATGAGATTATTCAGGCATTGGGAAGTAATTTTAACAGTGTATATTATGTAGATGTGGATCATGATAAGGTATATGCATATAAGGTGAACTCCGCAGTGCGCTCTGTGCTCAATGATACGCTTAAGGCAATTCCGGGATATGAAGCTATCATGGCAGAATATGTGGGGAAGGTTGTCCTTACCGAAGACCGTGAGACAATGCTGTATGAGACCTCCATTGAAAATCTCCGTAAGCAGCTGAGCCTGAAAAAAGCATATCAGTATGATTACCGGATTGTGCGGGATGGGAAAGTAAAATACTGCCGTGCAAAATTTGTAAATACATCGGATGGAGGACAGCTGCACCGGATGGTAGCAGGATTTTCCGATATCAGTTCCGAAAAACAGAGGGAACTTGAGCGCATGGCATATGTGGACAGTGTAACCGGTGGAAATAATTACGAAAGTTTTAAGAAGAAAATCCGGGATTTCCGGCAACCGGGATATCTGGTGTCCATGGACATCCACTCCTTTAAAATTATCAATTCGATCTGTGGAATTATCAAAGGGGATGAAACACTCAAAGGAATCTGGAAGTGTATTCAGGGGATACTGGAAAAAGATGATCTGGCAGGACATATCAATGCAGACCGTTTTGTGATTTACAGTAGTGGAAAGGATCGGGAAAAGACGATCCGGCAGTTACAGCAGCTGGAGACCATACTGGCAGAATTGTCGGAAAGACTGAAGGTTCCGAAGCTGATCCCTTATTTTGGAGTGACGAAGTGGAAACCGGATTCCAAAGTGGAAGAGGTATACAGCGAAGCAAATTTTGCCAAGAATCAGATCAAGGATCGCAAAGATATCAGCTATCAGTTTTACAGCCATGAAGATACGATCCGCATGCTTGAAGATAAAGCCATGGAGGATGAATTTAAACATTCTCTGGAAAATAACTGTTTTGAGGTGTGGTATCAGCCGAAATATGATCCGGAAACAGAGCGGATGGTAGGGGCAGAAGGTCTGATCCGCTGGAGAGATGAAAAGGGAAATGTTATTCCACCCGGCAAATTCATTCCGTTGTTTGAGAGAGACGGACTGATAAAAGTTCTGGATGAGTATGTTTTCCGAAAAGTATGTATGCAACAGTTAGAATGGCAGAAACAGGGAAAGGAGATTATTCCGGTATCCATCAATCTGTCCAGGGCGAGTCTGTATTTTGACAGTGTGGTCAGCCGGTATCAGCAGATCGCTGATGAAATCGGAGTAAAAACCCATCTGGTTCCGATTGAGATTACAGAGAGCGCAGCAATTGACAATGACAATATCAAGGGGCTGGCAGATAAGTTCCATGACAATGGTTTTCCATTGCTTGTAGATGATTTTGGATCGGGGTATTCTTCCCTTGCAACACTGAACATGAAATGTTTCGATACGTTAAAAATTGACAAAAGTCTGATTGATTACATCGGGGATTTCAGTGGGGAACGATTGCTGGAACATACGATTTTACTTGCAAAGGAACTTGGATTGTGCGTTACGGCAGAAGGTGTTGAGAGAGAAGAACAGGTGGATTTCCTCAAACAGATGAAGTGTGACAGTATTCAGGGATATTACTATTCGAGACCGCTTCCAAAAGAAGAGTTTGAAAAACTTTTGCTGACAGCTTAAATGATAAGAAAACAGGGAAAACTTTTATGGAATCATAGAAGTTTTCCCTGTTTTATTTATTGACCGAGAAGGGAATCTACATAATTGCGTATTGCATAATTGTCTTCCGGCATCTGACATCCCACAATATATACACCTTCATCATCCGAGCACCGGATGACATGTCCTTCCAGATGGGACTGATCCGAAAGGGCAAAATTTTGGATATCGATAGCAACATCTGCATGTTTGTGATCCATGAAAAACGGATCCCGGATCAGAAATGCAAATCCATTGGCACTGATATTGTCAAGCTGACCGGAGAACGTTGTGTCGGAATCTTTCAGCGTGATGGTACATGGATTGGACACATCTGCCCGTGGGTATTTCCGGCGGTTTTTGATCTCCGGACGTGCGGAAAGCTGCAATGCATAGGCGTGGGAACCGGACGCCGTGTCAGCTTGTATCTGCGCCTGATCCCAACAGTAGAGAACATTGTCAACCGTGACCTGAACCTTACAGGTTTCGGATCCGTTTAACTGTGGATTGTCAGACAAAATCAGGGAAATACTATTTTCCGCAACAGATCTGACTTCTCCGTGATACTCCATGCGTTCCAGATGTTTTGGAAGAATAACTTTTGCTTTCATACCGGCATGAATATCATCCAGACCCATGAAACCACCGATGCCCAGTTCACACATCAGCTCCTGAATTACATTTTCTATGTTATTGATGTTGGAAGCACTTTCCTCATATTTGCTGAGCATGCGTTTGCTTGTTTCATCGGAATCACTGATGCATGTGGTCATGGTTTCCACGATGGAAGATACCTGTTCCATATTTTCCACCAGCTGACGATTGGAAGATTCCACTTCTTTCATGGCAGAATCAATTGTCTGGATGTGTTCACCCAGAAGAGAAGAATCCTGTGTAATTTTATTTACATTTTCACCGGTCTGGGTTACTTTTTCCAGAGTGGCCTGAATAAGTTTTAAGGTTTCTTCAATGGAAGAAGTCATTTTTCCTGAAATTTCATCCAGCCGCGAGAGTGCTTCGCTGATCTGTCCGGAAGAATCTTTGGTTTCGGTACTCAGCTTGCGGATCTGTTCTGCAACGACGGAGAATCCTTTTCCGGCTTCCCCTGCGCGGGCAGCTTCAATGGAAGCATTAAGTGCCAGCAGATTGGTCTGGCTGGAAATACTGTCAATGGTTCCGGTTTCCTGTTTTACGGTTTCAAATTCTGCCTTGAAAGCGTCCAGAATATGTTCTACCTCATTGGACAGATCTGCCATCGTTCCGGCAGTCTGTACCAGACTCTCCAGATCAACGGAACTTGTCTTTGCGTGTTTGCCGGATTCCGCAGTCAGGGATACCATATCATTGATCATGGAAGCAACATTCTGTACCTGGGAATTGATATCTCCCGTCATTTCCTGTGAGGAGGCTGTCCGGGACTGCAGCTGATCGTTATTGTCGGTCAGTTTGTTCATTCCGTCTACGACGATGTCTGAACCATGTTTGTTTTCCGTGGCAAGTTCGCGGACAACGGTGATTCCGTCCATGATGGTATTGCTGGCGGTTTTAACCTGTTCAACGGTTGTAACAACCCGTTTTAAATCTGCTTTGATACTGTCTGTCAGGGCACCGTCGGATTCGATGAGGTGGCGGATAGACATGATATAGCCGATATAACAGAGCAGGAGACAGGCAACCTGCAGCTGATAATTTTTCTGGTCCGTTGCAGTATTCTGACCGAGAACGACCAGATGATAAAAGACACTGACAATGACACTGGCAATATTGGCGATTGCACATCCCCCCATAAATTTCTGGTCTTTGTAAAGAACCAGAAGACTGACAACCGGAAGAATATAGGTAAAGGCAATCGGTGAATCGGTGGTGCAGATCAGGAACGTGTAAAAAATACCGTAACCGATGACAAGTGCATACCGATAGCGGTCATCGGCCTTTCCCCTGATGCGCAAAAGAAGATCACCGGCAAAAAAAGGAACCCAGCACAATATTAAAAAAATGATGTAATTTGTGGAAGGATACCCACCCTGGGATACATCTGAGCCGTAGTTTGCACTAAGAAGAAGGGCAAATACAAGCCAGATGCGTCTGGCTTTGATATTGGCCTTGGCCTTAAATTCATTTTCATTATAATCCATAATACGTTTCTCCTATGTGAATGCTAATTCTATTGTATGACGGGAGGAACGTTTTTTCAAGTAAAATGCTTTGCTTTCTGTGCATAATTTTTCCGGAATTTCGGCATACTACCCATACAACATGAATATGGAAAGTAATCTGGAAAACAGGAGGAAATTTATCATATGAAAGCGACTGGAATTGTGCGCAGAATCGATGATCTGGGAAGAATTGTGGTTCCCAAAGAAATTCGCAGGACACTGCGCATCCGGGAGGGGGATCCCCTGGAGATTTTTACAAGCCGGGAGGGCGAAATTATGCTCAAAAAATACTCACCGGTTGGGGAACTGGGCGAGTTTGCACGAAGTTATGCACAGGCACTGGCACAGACCACAGAGGCTCTGGTCTGCATTACGGACCGGGAATATGTGATCGCAGCAGCGGGAACCGGGAAAAAGGAAGTTGAGGGGGAACAGCTGAGCGAAGAGATGGAAGAAATGATTGAAAAGCGCAGCACAGTTGTGAAAACAGGAGAAGAACAGGCCTGCTCCATTACAAAAAAAACAATGTCAACACTTCCGAAGGGAATTGTGCTTTCAAGTATTCTGTGCAATGGAGACTGTCAGGGTGCTGTGATTCTGGCAGATAACAGCGGACAAAAGGAAACACTTGGACTGTTGAAAGCATTGTCTGCCACAGCTGCAAATTTTCTGGGGAAAAATATGGAACAGTGAAAATAATAAAATCTTAATAAAAAGATAATTTGCATATACTGTCCAAAAGAGATAAAATGTATGATGTATGTTTCCAAAATAAATATGGAGGAGAGTATATGTCAACCAAGAAGAAAAAGAAAAGAAAGAAAAAGCAGCATCGCTTTTTCTGGTTTGTCATAAAGCTGCAGATCGTGCTGATGCTTGTTGTGCTGGCAGGTTTTGGATACTACTATTTTGGCGGATATGCGGATCAGATACAGCAGATGCGCCGTGAGGCAGTGCAGGAGGTATCTGCTTCCGACGATTCCACATTTATCCCTTCACAGACCTGCTCCGTTTTTGATAAAGACGGAAAACTGATCTCTGAACGAAGGGGAGACAAGAATGCGCAGTATGTCAAATACGAGGATATTCCAAAGAATTTTGTCGCAGCGATTATCAGTATTGAGGACAAGAAGTTTTACCAGCATAACGGTGTGGATCTGAAAGGACTTGTGCGCGCGGTCAAAGCCACAGTCATGTCGAAACTGAAAAAATCGCAGGGTGGTACGCAGGGTGGAAGTACGATTACCATGCAGCTTGCCAAGCTGATTTATATGCAGCCGAAACAGACGTGGCAGTACAAGGTGAAGCAGATGTTTCTTGCGTGGGAACTCGAAAAACGTTACAGTAAGGATAAAATTATGGAATTTTATCTGAATAACGTGTATTTTGCAAACGGCTATTACGGAATTGACGCTGCCTGTCATGGATATTTTAACTGTGAACTGAAAGATCTTGATGTATCGCAGACCGCGTATCTGTGTGCGATCCCGAACCGCCCGTCCAATTATGATCCGGTGACACACCCGGACAATACCATTACCCGGCGGAATCTGATCTTAAAGAATATGCGGGATGACGGGAAAATCTCCCAGGAAGAGTATTATGAGGCAACCAAAGAAGAGATTGCACTGAACCGGCCTAAAAAGAGTGACACGGAGAAAATTAACAGTTCGATTGACACTTACACGTATGACTGCGCAACCCGTGCACTGATGGAACAGGAAGGTTTCCAGTTTAAATATTATTTTGATTCGGATAAGGAAAAGAAGTCTTATGGGGAAGCATATGACGAACTTTACAGTGCGTGTCAGAAGAAACTGTTTTCCGGAGGATACAAAATCTATACGACGATTGATATGGAAAAACAAAAGGAACTGCAGTCTGCCATTGATGATACCCTGAAAGGATTTAAAGACAAATCCAAAGACGGAACTTACAAGATGCAGGCGGCAGCAGTATCAATTGATAACAACAGCGGATATGTTGTGGCAATCGTGGGCGGCCGTAAGCAGGATTCGGATAATTATACGTTAAACCGTGCATACCAGAGTTACCGTCAGCCGGGAAGTTCGATTAAGCCATTGCTGGTATATACTCCGCAGCTGGAGCGCGGGTATACTCCGGATACCGTTGTGGATGACCATAAACTAAAAGACGGACCGTCGAATGCAAACAATACATATGCCGGAAAGATTCCGCTCAGATATGCGGTTGCACATTCCATTAATACGATTGCCTGGCAGCTGTATGACGAACTGACACCAAAAGCAGGCCTGCAGTATTTAAAAAATATGAATTTTGCACAGATCAAGGACGGAGATTATACCCTCGCCACATCTCTTGGTGGATTTACCAAAGGTGTTTCTCCACTTGAGATGGCATCCGGGTATGCAGCGGTTGAAAATGACGGACTTTACAGGGAACCGACCTGTGTAAAATCAATTGTGGATTCTGACGAAAATGTAGTCTATACGTCCAGCCTGACGGAAAAAACGGTTTATAAGCAGGATGCGGCGCGGATGATGACGGATATCATGACCTCCGTTATGGACAGTGGAACCGGACGTTCTGCAAAGCTTGCCGATATGCCGTGTGCCGGAAAGACGGGTACAACAAACGATCACAAAGATGGATGGTTCTGCGGATTTACCAGATATTATACAACCGCAGTCTGGGTGGGATGTGATTATCCAAAAGCCATTTCCAATCTGAGTGGAAGCACATATCCGGCACAGATCTGGAAAGCATATATGTCTGCGGCCCACGAGGGATTATCTTCGCTTGATTTCCTTCCTTATGCTCAGCTTTCGGATGATTTTAAAAATCAGCAGAAGCAGGAAGAGGAAGAACACGACAAGATGCGCGAAGAAAACCAGACGGAGGAAAACCAGACGGATGACCAGCAGACTTCCGAGAGCCAGCAGAAAGATAATACAACGGACGGAAGCTCCGAAAATGATAACCAGCCGGACAATAACGACAGCAATGCCGGTGATCAGAATAACAATTCCAAACCGGAACATAGTGGGGACAACGATTCCGGAGAAAGCGGAGGAAACACTGATACACCGGAAAATGGAGAAAATACCAATAAACCGGACAATAGCGGAACCACGGATAATAGCGGTGATACCGGAGAGAGTGGAGATACCGGTGGTGGAAACGTACAATAAACATATATAAAACAGTGCAACCGGTGTATTTATGGATACATCGGTTGATTTTTTTTATCGATACTAGGCAGAAATTCCGGAATATGGTAGAATATAGATACATGGGGTAGAAGAAAAATACATATCACATAGATCAAGGAGGAATCAGGAATTGAAGAAATATGGATTTGGCGTAGACGTGGGAGGAACCACCGTAAAAATGGGATTTTTTGAGACAAGCGGAGAGCTTCTTGACAAATGGGAAATCAAGACAGATACCAGCGATAACGGAAAGGCAGTACTGCCGGATATTGCACAGGCGATTGATAACAAACTGGCGCAGGAAGGCATCAGTAAGAGTGATGTAGAGGGTGTGGGAATCGGTGTTCCGGGTCCTGTGCGGAGTGATGGCGTTGTTAACGGGTGTGTCAATCTCGGCTGGGGAGTGATCAATGTTGCGGAGGAACTCGGTGCACAGACAGGTCTGAAAGTAAAAGTCGGAAATGATGCGAACGTTGCAGGTCTTGGCGAAATGTGGCAGGGCGGTGGAAAAGGAAGTAAAGATGTCATCATGGTAACGCTTGGTACCGGTGTCGGCGGTGGAATTATCGTGGACGGACATGTGGTTGCCGGATATAACGGTGCAGGCGGAGAAATCGGACACATTACCGTAAATCATGATGAGATAGAGCCTTGTAACTGTGGGCAGTATGGATGTCTGGAACAGTATACTTCTGCGACTGGTATTGTACGCATGGCAAAACGTAAACTTGCCAAAACACAGGATGCGACAAAGCTTCGTGATTATAAAGATATTACTGCGAAAGACATTTTTGATGTGGCAAAAGAAGGCGATGAAGTAGCTCTTGGACTGGTAGATGAAGTGGGAGAAATTTTAGGGTCAACCCTTTCGAATATTGCATGCGTGACCAATCCGGAAGTTATCGTGATCGGTGGTGGTGTGTCCAAAGCCGGACAGATTCTAATCGATACGATCCAGAAGCACTTTAAGGAAAGCTGCTTCCATGCATGTCGTGATACCCGCTTTGAACTGGCACAGCTTGGCAATGATGCCGGAATATACGGGGCAATGCAACTCATTATCGGATAAGTTCAAAAAACAGAACCATATGCACAGCAAACATTTTCGTGTAGGAAGAAAGTGTTTGCTGTGCTTTTTTGTACTCTTTTATCATTACCCTGTTGAAAAAATATCTTGACAATCAAACTATCTTTGCATATACTTTGACTAAGAAACTGTTTGACAATCAAACTATTTCGCAATCAAACAAAATTGAAGACAGTAAAAGGAGAACCCATTATGTTAGAAAAGTTAAAAGAAATCATTGCAGACCAGTTAAACGTAGACGCAGATTCTATCACCGCAGAGTCCCGTTTCAAAGAGGATCTTGAGGCAGATTCCTTAGATCTGTTTGAGCTGGTTATGGCTTTGGAAGAAGAGTACGGTGTAGAGATTCCTTCTGAGGATTTAGAGAAGATCCTTACCGTTCAGGATGTCATTGATTATATGAAAAATAAGGGTGTTGAGGCATAAGCTATGAAAACAAGAGTGACAGAGCTTCTGGGAATCGAATATCCGATCATTCAGGGCGGTATGGCATGGGTCGCAACACATGAACTGGCCAGTGCGGTATCCAATGCCGGCGGACTTGGCATCATCGGAGCAGGTGGAGCACCGGCTTCCTGGGTGCGTGAGCAGATTCAGGCAGCAAAAAAAGAAACCGACAAGCCGTTTGGAGTAAATCTCATGCTGATGAATCCGGAAGCGGATGAGATTGCAAAAGTAATTGTGGAGGAAGGCGTTAAGGTAGTAACAACCGGCGCCGGCAATCCGGCCAAATATATGAGCATGTGGAAAGAAGCCAAAATCAAAGTAATCCCGGTTGTGGCAAGCGTGGCATTGGCAAAGCTGATGGAGCGTGGCGGTGCGGATGCGCTGGTCGCTGAGGGAATGGAGTCCGGTGGACACATCGGTGCCCAGACGACGATGACACTCGTACCACAGGTAGTAGATGCGGTATCCATTCCGGTCATTGCAGCCGGTGGAATTGCAGATGGACGTGGATTTGCGGCAGCTATGATGCTTGGCGCAGAGGCAGTACAGATGGGAACCCGTTTTGTTGTTGCAAAAGAATCCACGGTTCATGAAAATTACAAGCAGCGCGTGGTCAAAGCAAAAGATATTGACAGTGAAGTGACCGGCATGTCCACAGGCCATCCGATTCGCGTTATTCGTAACAAAATGACCCGCGAGTACTTAAAGAAAGAAAAAGAAGGTGCACCGTTCGAAGAACTTGAGCAGATGACACTCGGAGCACTGCGCAAAGCAGTTGTCGAGGGCGATGTCATGTACGGCAGCGTTATGGCAGGCCAGTCTGCGGCTCTGGTAAAAAAAGAAGAGACCTGTGCGGAAATTATCCGGGATGTTATGAGTGGTGCCGAAAAGTTATTGGGACAGAAATAGGAGAAGACAGTGAAGAGAGTATTTATGTTCCCTGGACAGGGATCTCAGTATATTGGTATGGGAAAAGAGTTTTACGACGCCATGCCGGAAGCAAAAGCGGTTTATGATCTGGCAAATGAAGTGACAGGTCTGGATGTGGCAGCTCTTTGCTTTGAAGAAAATGATAAGCTGAACATTACAGAGTACACACAGATCTGTATGCTCACAACCGAGGCGGCTATTTATACAGCATTACAAGCAGCGGGAATTGGCTGCGACGTTACGGCAGGCTTAAGCCTTGGCGAATATGGTGCGCTGATTGCATCCGGAGCGATGACAATGCGGGATGCATTTGCGGTTGTCCGCAAGCGCGGTATTTATATGGAACAGGCATATCCGGTAGGCGGCGGTATGTCTGCAATTCTTGGACTGGATGCGGAAAAGATCGCAGCAATCTGTGAGGAAACCGCTGCAAAAACAAACAAAGTTGTTTCCATTGCAAATTACAACTGTCCGGGACAGATCGTTATCACCGGAGCAGCAGATGCTGTAGGTGAGGCAGGAGATGCCTGCAAGGAAGCCGGAGCAAAGCGCGTGGTTCCGCTTAAAGTCAGTGGCCCGTTCCATTCTGCACTTTTAGCAGAAGCAGGAAAGAAACTCGGGGAGGCACTCGAAGATGTAACGATTCAGCCGATCACCATTCCGTATTTGACCAATGTGACTGCAGATTATGTCAAAGATCCGGCAGACGTCAAGGATTATCTGGTACGTCAGGTTTCTTCTTCCGTGCGCTGGCAGCAGACAATTGAGCGCCTGATTGCAGACGGAGCAGAGGAATTTGTGGAGATCGGACCGGGACGCAGCCTTTCCGGATTTATGAGAAAGATCAATCGCGGTGTTACCACATGCAACATCGACAAAATGGAGGATTTCAATAAATATGTTAACCGGTAAAAATGCACTTGTTACAGGTGCTTCCAGGGGAATCGGAAGAGCCATTGCGCTGGAGCTGGCAAAACGCGGAGCATTTGTTGTGGTGAACTACAATGGTTCCGAAGATGCTGCAAATGAAACGGTTGCAGCGATCAAAGCGGCCGGAGGAGATGCCGTGAGTGTTCGCTGCAATGTCTCTGATTTTACAGCATGTCAGGAGATGATTGAATCTCTTATCAAAGAATATAAGCATATGGATATTCTGGTGAACAATGCCGGAATTACAAGGGATGATCTGCTGATGCGCATGAAGGAAAGCGATTTTGATGCTGTGATCAATACCAACCTGAAGGGAACTTTCAATACAATTCGTCATCTGTCACGCTATCTGTTAAAACAGCGTGCCGGAAAAATTATCAATATTTCTTCGGTATCCGGAATCCTTGGAAATGCGGGACAGTCAAACTATGCAGCAAGCAAGGCGGGCGTGATCGGTCTGACAAAATCTGTTGCAAGGGAGCTTGCATCCAGGGGAATCTGCGTCAATGCGGTTGCTCCCGGATTTGTAGAGACAGAGATGACCGCAGTATTGCCGGAAAAGACCCAGGAAGAATTAAAAAAGCAGATCCCGCTTGGCAGAGCCGGACAGGTACAGGATATTGCGAATGCAGTCGCATTTCTTGCATCACCGGAGTCGGATTATATTACCGGGCAGATACTTTCTGTAGATGGTGGTATGGCAATTTAGGGAACCTGATAGAAAGAAAGGAAAAGGAAAATGAGAAGAGTCGTTGTGACGGGAATGGGAGCAATCACGCCGATCGGCCTGAATGTGGAAGAATTCTGGAAAGGAATCCATGCCGGACAGATTGGATTTGGTCCTATCACGAAGTTTGATGCAAGTGAATATAAAGCACATCTTGCGGCAGAAGTCAAAGGTTTTGTCGGAAAAGAGCATATGGATTTTAAGGCAGCAAAGCGTATGGAACTGTTTGCACAGTACGCAGTAGCAGCAGCCAAAGAAGCCGTTGCGGATGCAGGGCTTGATATGGAAAAAGAGGACGCTTACCGTTGCGGTACAGCCGTTGGATGCGGTGTTGGAAGTCTTCAGGCAATCGAGCGCGAGTATACAAAGATTGTGGAAAAAGGACCGGGCAGAGTCAATCCGATTTTCGTTCCATTGATGATCTCAAACATGGCAGCAGGAAATGTCTCCATCCAGCTGGGATTGCAGGGAAAATGTACCAATGATGTAACTGCCTGTGCGACCGGTACGAATAATATCGGTGATGCGTTCCGCAGCATTCAGTACGGAGAGGCAGATGTCATGGTAGCCGGAGGAACCGAGGCAGCCGTATGTCCATGTGCGATTGCCGGATTCGGTGCACTGACGGCGCTTTCTCCATCCGATGATCCGGAAAAATGTTCCCTTCCTTTCGATAAAAACCGCAGCGGTTTTGTATTGGGTGAAGGTGCCGGCATTGTTGTTCTTGAGGAACTTGAGCATGCGAAGGCAAGAGGCGCAAAAATCTATGCAGAAGTTGTGGGATATGGATGTTCTGCAGATGCTTACCATATTACTTCCCCACTCGAAGACGGTGCAGGTGCAGCACGCGCTATGCAGAATGCCATCGAGGATGCGGGGGTAGACAAAAACGAGATCACGTACATCAATGCGCATGGTACTGCAACGCATCACAACGATCTTTTTGAGACCCGTGCCATTAAGTTACTGTTTGGGGATCATGCAAAGGACATTAAGATCAATTCTACAAAGTCCATGATCGGTCATCTTCTTGGTGCCGCAGGTGCGGTTGAATTTATCACCTGTGTCAAAGAGCTGGAAGAAGGATACATTCACCGTACAGTTGGTTATGAGACACCGGATGACGAGATGGATCTGAACTACTGTAAAGAAGAATCCCACGAGTCATTTACCTATGCACTGTCAAACTCTCTTGGATTTGGCGGACATAACGCAAGTCTTCTGGTTCGCAAATACGAGGAGTAGAAGCTATGAGTATGACAACACAGGAAATTATGGAAATTCTGCCACACAGACATCCGTTTCTGCTGATTGATACGGTGGAAGAAGTGGAGCCGGGCGTGCGCGCGGTAGCAAAGAAAAATGTAACTTTCAATGAACCGTTTTTTGCCGGTCATTTTCCGGGAAATCCGGTTATGCCGGGCGTGCTGATCGTGGAAGCACTGGCACAGACCGGTGCGGTTGCGATTCTTTCGCAGCCGGAATGGAAAGGAAAGACAGCATATTTTGCAGGAATCAATAAAGCAAAATTCAAGCAGAAAGTTGTTCCGGGGGATACTCTGGTGCTTGAAACCGAAATTATCAAGGTGAAGGGACCGATCGGTGTGGGGCAGGCAACAGCAAAAGTAAATGGAAAACTGGCATGTTCCGCAGAACTGACATTTGCAATCGGATAGGGGAAAGGCAATGTTTTTTAATAAAAAATATATCAAAGTAAATCACAACGAAGAACCAGAAAAAACACAGGCAGAAGAGCCAAAGCAGGAAGAGGTAAAGGAAACAGCACCTGTTGTAGAGACCGTTACCTGTAAAATCTGCAAAAAAGAACTGGATAAACAGCGTGTCATCAAAAATAAATATGTCTGCTACGAGTGCGGATATTATTTCCGTGTCCGCACCAAAAACCGTATTCGTATGGTGGCGGATGCAGGAACTTTTGAAACCTGGGACAACGATCTGAAGACCGGAAATCCGCTGAATTTTCCGGAATACGAAGAAAAAGTTGCTGCAACACAGGAAAAAACCGGATTAAACGAAGGCGTAACCATGGGAAGTTGTACAATCAACGGAGAGAAGACAGTTCTCGGTGTGATTGATGCCCGTTTCATGATGGGAAGTATGGGGCACGTTGTCGGTGAGCGAATTACACGTGCAATGGAAAAGGCAACGGAACAGAAACTTCCGGTGATCTTATTCTGCTGTTCCGGTGGTGCACGTATGCAGGAGGGAATTATTTCCCTGATGCAAATGGCAAAGACTTCTGCAGCTGTAAAACGGCATTCGGATGCAGGACTTCTTTATATTCCGGTTCTGACAGATCCGACAACCGGTGGTGTGACCGCAAGTTTTGCAATGCTTGGAGATATTATCCTTGCAGAGCCGGGAGCGCTGATTGGTTTTGCCGGTCCGCGTGTGATTGAGCAGACCATCGGGGAGAAGCTTCCGGATGGATTCCAGAGAGCCGAGTTTCAGTTGAAACACGGATTCGTGGATGCGATTGTAGAGCGTGACGAATTAAAAGATACGTTGGGAAAAATCCTTCGTCTGCATCGTCCGGTCGAAGGCTATTCAAATTTTGATCCGGCACATGACGATGACCGTTATGAGCCGACAGAACTGATGCGCGAGAGAAATACGTTTTCCAGACCGTTAGAACCGTGGGATAAAGTGATGGCGGCACGTCAGATGAAACGTCTGGCATCTGTCGATTATATGGGGCAGATTTTTGATGAATTCATGGAACTGCACGGAGACCGTTATTTCCGTGATGATCCGGCAATTGTCGGTGGTATTGCCTATCTGGATGGACAGCCGGTAACCGTGATCGGGGTGCATAAGGGAAAAGATTTAAAGGACTGCAAGGAACGCAACTTTGGTATGCCTTCGCCGGAAGGGTACCGCAAAGCAATCCGTCTGATGAAGCAGGCAGAAAAATTCAATCGGCCAATCATTACTTTTGTAAATACATCCGGCGCATATCCGGGAAAAGAAGCCGAGGAGAACGGACAGGGTGAGGCAATTGCAAGAAACCTTTATGAAATGTCCGGAATCCAGGTGCCGATTCTTTGCCTGATGATTGGCGAAGGCGGCAGTGGTGGAGCTCTTGCCCTTGCGGTTGGTAATGAAGTATGGATGATGGAAAATGCCACCTATTCGATTCTTTCTCCGGAGGGATTTGCTTCCATTCTCTGGAAGGATGGAAAACGTGCAAAAGAAGCGGCAACTGTCATGAAGATCACGGCACAGGATCTGAAAGAACTGTCTGTTGTGGATAAGGTGATTCCGGAGTATGGCGGAGCGGATGACGATGCGCTGACTTCAATTGCGGCATGGATGAAAGGAAATATGAAAGAATTTTTACGTGCACAGAATGACAAGAGTGGTAAGCAGCTTACACAGGAGCGGTATGATCGCTTCAGAAAGTTCTAATTGTTCCATAGAGGAGAAGCATAAAATGAAATTTTTAGGAACCGGAAGTGCGCTTCCGAAAAAAGTTGTAAGCAATGATGACCTGGCTCAGGTTATGGACACTTCAGATGAGTGGATTCGTTCCCGTACCGGGATCGGCATGCGTCATATT
>OIXS01000785.1_pt1 | contig 18174 bp, 10 predicted proteins | sample 1587841 | NCBI WGS metagenome assembly OIXS01 (sample SAMN03283254) | human gut metagenome | biome: human-associated habitat; material: feces | host: Homo sapiens | place: USA | collected 2013
CGAAGTTGCAGTACTTGCCCACGTCGCTGTCGCCGATGTAGGTCAGGTGGCTCACCGTGTTGCCGCGGGCAAAGTTGGAGTTCTTGGTCTCCACATAGGCACCCAGATGCACACCGTAATCGGTGACCGTGTTCACCCGCACATGGGTGAAGGGGCCGATGTTGTTGTGAGGGCCCAGGTGGCTGCCGTAGACCTGGCTGGCGTTGACGGTGGTGCCCTCGTCCACGATGCTGTCCTCGATGAGGGTGTTGGGGCCGATGATGCAGCCTGCCCCAATGATGGTATGGCCCCGCAGGATGGTGCCGGCCAGGATGACGGCCCCCGGTGCGATCTGCACGTCGGGTGCGATCTGCACGGTGCGGCTGTCGATGATCACGCCGTTGGCGATGTGCTGCAGCAGGATCGTTTCACGGGCGGCCTCGGCGGCGTCCAGACGGGTACGCGCTGCATCCAGTGCAGCGGAAGAAACACAATTTTCCATGGTTCAGGAGCTCCCTTCCGGTACGGCTCCCGCGGGACGATGCGGCCCGGTGCACCCGGATGCGGATGCAGCAGGAGCTTTGTACCGACAAAAAGAATGTTTGAAGTTTCAGGGATAGAAAGTTGTATCCAACAGACGAAGAAATCGCGTCAGAAAAAGAAAAACCTCTCGAACTTTCTCCCATTTTATATTACCGGAAAACTTGGTAAAATTCAAGTGATTTGCATAAAAAACACCAAACAAATTCGGGATTTTGCATGGTGGCAACCCTTGGATTTTTTGGTATAATAGTTTAGCATTCACGAAACAATGTTCATCGCCTATTGAGACAAAGGTAAACGATGAGACGGACGGGCCCTTCCGGCACGGCCGTGAACTATGGGAGGTAAACAACGCATGAGCAAAAAGTATCTGTACTACTTCAGCGAAGGCAACGATGCTTTCGGTGGCGACAAAGTCACCATGAAGAACACTCTGGGCGGCAAGGGTGCCGGCCTGGCTGAGATGACCGCCGCCGGTATGCCGGTGCCTCAGGGCTTTACCATTACTACTGACGCCTGCACCCAGTACTATGCAGACGGCCGTCAGATCAATGACGAGATCACTGCCGACATCTTTGAGCACCTCAAGGGCCTGGAAGAGATCACCGGCAAGAAGTTCGGCGACAACACCAACCCCCTGCTGGTGTCTGTCCGTTCCGGCGCACGTCAGTCCATGCCCGGCATGATGGATACCATCCTGAACCTGGGCCTGAACGACGAGGCTGTTGAGGGTCTGGCTAAAAAGACCGGCAACGCTCGCTTTGCTTACGACTGCTACCGCCGTTTCGTCCAGATGTTCGCCGACGTCGTTATGATGGTCCCCAAGAGCCTGTTCGAGGTCGAGATCGACAAGATGAAGGAAGCCAAGGGCGTCAAGAACGACGTGGACCTGACTGCTGACGACCTGAAGGAACTGGTGGGCACCTTCAAGAAGATCTACGAGGAGAACGAAGGCCGTCCCTTCCCCCAGGATCCCCGTGATCAGCTGATCGAGGCTGTCAAGGCTGTGTTCCGCAGCTGGGACAACCCCCGTGCAAACGTTTACCGCAAGATGAACGAGATCCCCTACGAGTGGGGCACCGCTGTCAACGTGCAGCAGATGGCATTCGGCAACTCCGGCGACCGTTCCGGCACCGGCGTTGCATTCACCCGTGACCCCGCCACCGGCGCAAAGAAGCTGATGGGCGAGTACCTGATCAATGCACAGGGCGAGGACGTCGTCGCAGGCGTGCGCACTCCTTCTCCCATCAGCCACCTGAAGGATCAGATGCCTGAGGTGTACGATCAGTTCGTTGAGATCGCAACCCGTCTGGAGAACTACTTCCGCGATATGCAGGATATGGAGTTCACCATTGAGGACGGCCACCTGTATATGCTGCAGACCCGTAACGGCAAGCGTACCGCACAGGCTGCTCTGCAGATCGCATGCGACCTGGTGGACGAGGGCATGATCACCGAGCAGGAGGCTGTCCTGCGCGTGGAGCCCAAGCAGCTGGATACCCTGCTGCATCCCCAGTTCGATGCCGCTGCCCTGAAGGCTGCCGAAGTCGTCGGCAAGGGCCTGGCAGCTTCTCCCGGTTCCGCCTGCGGCCAGATCGTCTTTACCGCTGAGGAAGCAGAGGAGATGGTCAAGTCCGGCAAGATGAAGAAGGTGGTTCTGGTCCGTCTGGAGACTTCTCCTGAGGACATCGTGGGCATGCAGGTCTCTCAGGGCATCCTGACCGTCCGCGGCGGCATGACCAGCCACGCAGCCGTTGTTGCCCGTGGTATGGGCACCTGCTGTGTCTCCGGCTGCGGCAACGACAACGAGGTCAAGATCGATGAGGAGGCCAAGACCTTCGAGATCAACGGCCACAAGTTCGTTGAGGGTGACTGGATCTCCATCGATGGTTCTACCGGCAACATCTACGGCGAGCAGGTCGCTACCGTGGCCGCTACCGGCAACAAGAACTTCAACCGCTTCATGGGCTGGGCTGACGCAGCTCGTCAGCTGCTGGTTATGACCAACGCCGATAACCCCCGTGACGCACAGCAGGCCGTTGACCTGGGTGCTGAGGGCATCGGCCTGTGCCGTACCGAGCACATGTTCTTCGCCGAGGACCGCATCAAGGCTGTCCGTGAGATGATCTGCGCCCGTACCGTGGAAGAGCGCGAGGCTGCTCTGGCCAAGGTCGAGCCGTTCCAGCAGGGTGATTTCGAGGCCATGTACCGCATCATGGGTGAGCGCCCGATGACCATCCGCTACCTGGATCCCCCTCTGCACGAGTTCCTGCCCACCAAGGACGAGGACATCAAGGAGCTGGCTGCCGATATGGGCATGACCTTCGATGACCTGAAGAACGTCGTGGCTTCTCTGCACGAGTTCAACCCCATGATGGGTCACCGTGGCTGCCGTCTGGCTGTTACCTATCCCGAAATCGCTGCCATGCAGACCCGCGCTGTCATCAAGGCTGCTCTGAACGTCTCTGCTGAGACCGGCTGCATGATCACCCCGCACATCATGATCCCGCTGGTTGGCGAGGTCAAGGAGCTGAAGTTCGTCAAGGACGTTGTTGTCAAGGTCGCTGACGAGCTGATCGCTGCTGCTGGCGTTGACATGAAGTATCAGGTCGGTACCATGATCGAGATCCCCCGTGCAGCCCTGACTGCCGGCGAGATCGCCAAGGAGGCTGAGTTCTTCAGCTTCGGCACCAACGACCTGACCCAGATGACCTTCGGCTTCAGCCGTGATGACGCTGCCAAGTTCCTGGGCGCTTACTACGAGAACAAGATCTACGAGAGCGATCCGTTCCAGCACCTGGATCAGATCGGCGTGGGCAAGCTGGTGAAGATGGCCGCACACGATGGCCGCGAGACCCGTCCCGATCTGGGCTTGGGCATCTGCGGCGAGCACGGCGGCGATCCCACGAGCGTGGAGTTCTGCCACAATGTTGGTCTGGACTACGTCAGCTGCTCTCCCTTCCGTGTGCCCATTGCACGTCTGGCTGCTGCTCAGGCTGCGATCAAGAACCCCCGCAAGTAATCGCGTGAGCGCTTGAAAAAGCACAAATAATGCAAGTGAACCGCCCCGGTTTCCGTAACAGGAGATCGGGGCGGTTTTTTGCGCTCACGGAGGGGCAGATGAAAAACGCAGTATGAATATATACAATATAAAAATGAATATATGCTAAAATTTCGAGGAAATACTTGCATTTTAATTAAAATGGGTGTATTATGACACCTGCCGACGAAATGCCGACAATCAACAAGAGAGGGATCGATACTATTATGTCTTTGAAGAAGAAAATTGCTGCGGCTTTCATCGCCTGTGCGATGACGCTTGCCATGGTTCCTTCCGCCTTCGCCTGCACGGCACTCTATGTCGGCAGCGACCTCACCGAGGACGGCACCACCATGTTTGGCCGGATCGAGGATCTGGGCACCAACGATTACAACAAGCTGTTCAACGTCAGCCCCGCCGGGAAGCACACCGCGGGCGAGGTGTACGAGGGCTGCTACGGCTTTACTTACACCTTCACCCACGACAGCTACCGCTACACCGCCCGCCGGGACGACAACGGTCTGGGTGTCTGCCCGGACTGCGACAGCACCCACGAGCACACCCCCTATGAGGAGGCTGGCACCAACGAGAAGGGCGTCATGGTCTCTGCCACCGAGTCTCTCTACGGCACCGACGCCGTGCTGAGCGTAGACCCCTATGTGGACAACGGCATTGAGGAAGCCGAGATCACCACGGTGCTGCTGAGCGAAGCTTCCACGGCCCGCGAGGGTGTTGCCCTGCTGACCTCCATCTACGACAACGCCGGTGCAGCCGGCGGCTCCGGCGTGTTCATTGCCGACCAGAACGAGACCTGGTTCGTGGAGAACTTGACGGGCCACACCTACCTTGCCCTGAAGCTCTCCTCCAGCGTGGTCTTCATGCAGCCCAACATCGCCGCTATGGGAAAGATCGATCTGGATGACACCGACAACGTGGTGGCCTCCGCCAACCTGATCTCCGTGGCCCAGAAGGCCGGTACCTTTGTGGGCGACGCCGCTGCCAATGTCATCGATCTGGATGCCTCCTACAACGGCGACATCGCATCGGACCGCATGGCAGCCGGCCTGAACTACCTGTACGGCACCGACACCTTTACGAAGGACAACTACAGCGAGACCGACTTTGCCATCAGCAACGTCGGCGAGAACGGTGCCATCGTCCCGGTCTACTCCAATATCCAGCTGACCAAGAAGTTCTCGGTGGAGGATTCCATCCACTTCTTTCAGACCGAGCCCATCGGCAAGACGGGCAATGTGGAGACTCATCTGTTCCAGGTGAGCGCCACCGGCGATCTGAACACCGCCATTACCGAGTGGACCGCTTTTGACGACGACGTGTACAACGCCTTCGTCCCTTACTATCCGATGCTGACCACCGACACTGCAGATGTCTACAAGGTCTCGGTCCATAAGGTCACCCGCTCCGACGAGCAGCCCACCGAGGGCGTCTGGTATCAGGATGCCAAGGGCCGCTACTACACCTACCCGGACGACTGGACCGACTCCTTCTACGGCGTGCGTGACGCCCTCTCCAACCTGCTGACCTACGGCAGCAATGGCAATCAGGTCACCGCAAAGGATCAGGTTGCAGCCAAGGCCAGCTACGCCGCGCTCCAGCAGGAGATCATGGCCGACTACGCCGATATGAAGGCCGCCGTTGCCGCCGCCGACACGCTTGAGGCCAAGCAGGCTGCCGCCACCAACGCCAGCAATGCCATGAGCCAGAAGGTGTACAACACCACCCTGAAGATGTACAATAAGCTCCAGGCCAAGACGGCCGCCCGGGCATGGGTCAGCTCCCTGCTGCACTGAGGCTTTGCAGCGCCTGAGGCGTTTCCCATAAAACCGCAGCGCCCCCGGTTTCCATGACAGGAAGCCGGGGGCGTTTTGTGTATGACTGCTCCTTGCAAACGCCGCCCATTCGTTCTATATGACAAGGCAAAACTGCCGGAATTCTATTTGCAGGAAGAAAACTTGGAGAAGATCATTGCGGAGATGGGGTAAAACACACTGGAAATTTACAAATAACGTATCATCGTTACTCCGAACGCTCTGTAATTTTGGCACCCGCTCAGGCTGCCATCAAGAACCCCCGCAAGTAATTGCGTGAGCGCTTGAAAAAGCACAAATAATGCAAGTGAACCGCCCCGGTTTCCGTAACAGGAGATCGGGGCGGTTTTTGTATCATTTGCTGAATCGGAAGGATCCGCTTGTAAAGTTGGGAAAAAAGGTGTAATATTGGTGTACAGAGATTTAGAACAATGCATGATATGTAAAATCTCTGGGATCTGCATCAGCGGATGTGCTCCGAATGCTTGATAGGGAGCAACACTTTCCCCGCCTTGCGGGGGTAATAGCCGGAAAACGGCAGACATCAAAAAAAAAAATGAAAAAACCATGAAAAAAGCAGTAAACATCCGCTTTATAGGACTTTTTGCGTGCTATTCTATCCTCAGAGAAACCCCGATGATGCGGAAAATGCGATTTTCCTGACTGCAGTGGAGGTGGAACAGGATGAGACGACGAACGCTTTCTTACGAGGTGCGGCTGTTTGCAGGCAAAACAGACCCGATGAACAGCGGCTTCTGGCTGCCGCTCTGGATGCACCTGCGGGATACGGCGGGTATTATGGTATATCTGGTGCAGAGGTGGCTGCCGGAAAGCGTCCGTCAGCATATCGAGCTGGACGAGGACCTGCTGACACAGACCGCCTGCTTTCTGGGGTGGGTTCACGACCTGGGGAAGATATCCGCGGCTTTCCAGGGGCCAATGATGGCGCATTTGCCGGAGCCCAGACAGCGCTTGGAAAAATACACAACGCTCCGGTACCGGGAACAGAACCGCAAGTATTCACGTCACGCGTTGGCGAGTGAGGCCATCTTGCGGTGGCTGAAATGCCCCAACGGGCTTGCATCGGTAGCAGGAGCGCACCATGGCAAGCCACAAACCGGGAAGGACGTACTTGACCAGCTGGGCGATGAGGAAGAAGGTTGCTGGGAATCTAACTACTGGCCCGAGGGCGAGCAGAAATTCTGGGAGAGCTGCTGGCGGGAACTGTTTGACTACGCCTTGCAGGAAAGCGGCTTTTCCAGCGTGGATGAGTTGCCGCAGCTGACCATCCCGGCTGAGATCCTGCTGACCGGCCTGCTCATCATGGCGGACTGGATCGCCAGCAACACTCGGTATTTTCCGCTCATTCCGGTGGAAGAGGTGGGCAGCGATACCCTGTATCCCGCCCGTGTCGATCGGGCGTGGGAAGCGCTGGACCTGACCTCTCCGTGGGAGGTGCAGTCGGATGTGACGGAACCGGGGGCGTTTGCGGAACGGTTCGGCTTCCCGCCCAACGAAGTCCAGCGGGCCATGCTGGAAGCTGTCAGCCGCACGCAGGAACCGGGTATCTTTATTCTGGAAGCGCAGATGGGCGTGGGCAAGACGGAAGCTGCGCTGGGCGCGGCAGAGATTTTAGCCAAGCACGGTGGTGAGGGCGGCATCTTCTTTGGTCTGCCCACCCAGGCCACCGCCAACGGCATCTTTGGGCGGCTGCTGGCATGGGCCGAAAAGCAGCCGGATGGGTTGGAGCACTCCATCAAGCTGGCCCACGGCATGGCCGAACTGAACGAGGCCTATATCCGATTGCAGCAGGACATGGTGCGGGTGGAGGAAGATCTGGAAGCAGATCCCGATGCTGACCCGGAGAGCCGGGTGATGGTGCATCAGTGGTTCCGCGGCAATAAGCAGGGACTGCTGGCTGATTTTGTCATCGGCACGGTGGATCAGCTGCTACTGGCGGCGCTCAAGCAAAAACATGTGATGCTGCGCCACCTTGGCCTTGCGGGCAAGGTAGTGGTCATTGACGAGTGCCACGCCTATGACGCTTACATGAACTGCTATCTTGACCGGGCGCTGACCTGGCTGGGCCGGTACAAAGTGCCGGTGATCCTGCTTTCCGCTACCCTGCCAGCCAAGCGCCGGGTCGAGCTGGTCAGGGCCTACCTGAATGGAAGAACCGCCCCGGACGGCTTATGGCAGACCTGCCGGGGCTATCCGCTGCTGACCTGGACGGACGGCAAACGGGTGGAGCAGACGACTATCCCACTGGAAACCGAACCACGCAGAGTGGAGACATTCCCGCTGACCGAGGAACAGCTGACTGACACTCTGCGCAGTGCCTTGCGGGAGGGCGGCTGTGCGGGCGTGATCGTCAATACCGTGAAAAAGGCGCAGGCCATTGCGGCCCGTCTGCGGGCAGAACTGCCGGAGTTTGAGGTGGTGATATTCCACGCTCAGTTCCTTATGCCCGACCGTGCCGCCAAAGAAGAGGTGCTGATGAAGCGCATCGGCAAGCACTCCACCCCGGAACAGCGGGATAAGCTCATTGTGGTGGGCACGCAGGTGCTCGAGCAATCCCTTGATATCGACCTGGATTTTCTGGTCACAGAGCTCTGCCCCATGGATCTGCTTTTACAGCGCATCGGACGACTGCACCGCCACGAGGGGCGGGCTCGTCCCCGGCCGGTGGCGCAGGCCCGCTGTGCCGTGCTGGACACTGGGACGGATGAGTTTGACGAGGGCAGCAAGGCGGTTTACGGGGAATGGCTGCTCTGGCGCACCCGAAAGTTCCTGCCCACCGCCATCACCCTGCCCGATGACATTGCCCCGCTGGTGCAGGATGTCTATGGCTGGGAGCCCGACCCGCTGCCCGCCAGCCCGCAGAGCACTGCGGCCCGGGCGGAGTACGAAAAGGCCCAACAAATCAAAATAGGCAAGGCGAAGACTTTTACCATCCTGCCGCCAGAAGAGCACAGAAAGCGCCCTTCCCTGAATACGCTGGATAATTGGATGGATGATGTGGGGGCGGTCAGTGACAACGGTGCCCGCGCGGCGGTGCGTGACGGCGACCCTTCCGTTGACGTACTGGTCCTGATGCGGGATGCGGCGGGAAATGTCCGCTTCCTGCCCGATGAAACGGGGCAGCCCGGTGCCTGCGTGCCCACGGACGAGCCGCCTCAGCCGGAGATGGCGCTTCAAATTGCACGGCAGAAGCTGCGCCTGCCCGGATATTTCAGCAAACGGTGGTCGGTGAAACAGACCATCGACGCATTGGAAGCCCGGAACCGGGAAGTGTTCGGGCCGTGGCAGCAGTCGCCGCTGCTGCGGGGAGAACTGATCTTACTGCTGGATGACCACCTGACCGCACAGCTTGCCGGGCAGGTGCTGCAATACGACCGTGAAAACGGTCTGACCTACCGGAAGGAGGAAGAGAATGAAGCAAATTGAGTATAATTTGCTGGAGGAACGCTGGGTGCGGGTGCGCGGGCAGGACTATACCGTGCAGGAAGTTTCTCTGCCGGATGCCCTGCTGCACGCCCACGAATACCGTGACCTGGCCGGAGAACTGCCCACGCAGGATGCCGCCATGCTGCGGCTGCTGCTGGCGGTTCTGCACACGGTGTTTTCCCGGGTGGATGGAAACGGTACGTCGGCCCCCTTTGAGGAAACGGGCAATGCCCTGACCCGCTGGGAGGAGCTGTACCGGCTGGGGCATTTTCCGGAAGCGCCCATCCGGGCCTATCTGGAGCAGTGGCGGGACCGCTTCTGGCTTTTCCACCCGGAACGCCCCTTCTGGCAGGTGCCGGAAGCGAAGATCGGAAGCCCATTCCGGGCAAAAAAGTTGAACGGTGAAATCTTTGAAAGCGAAAATAAGGACAGCTTGTTTTCTGCCTATTCAGGCGAAGCAAAAGAGCGGCTGACCTATCCACAGGCGGCAAGATGGCTTGTTTTTTTGAATAATTACGACGATACTGCGGCAAAGAAAAAGGCAAAGGATAGAACGCTGCCTTCTATGGGGCCGGGCTGGCTGGGCAGACTGGGCGTTGTCTATGTAAAAGGAGCAAACCTGTTTGATACTCTGATGCGAAATCTGATGTTCTTGCGGGACGGTGGAAAGCTCTGGGAAGAGGATGCTCCCTGTTGGGAGCTGGATGCAGCCCGGACAGAGGAACGCACAGAAGTACCCTGCCCGGATAACTTTGCTGGACTGATGACGATGCAATACCGAAGAATTTTGCTGAAGCGTCAGGAAGGCTGGGTGACAGGTTGTACTGTGCTTGGTGGAGATTTCTTTGATTCAACGAATGCATTTGCCGAACCGATGACGCTCTGGAATAAAAAAGAAGAGAGCAAAAATAACCCACAATACTATTACCCGCGTGTGCATAGTATGAGCAAACAACTTTGGCGAGAGTTTTCGGCTCTGACTGGAACCAATAGCCATGTTCCCGGAGTGATCTGGTGGAATACCTTACTGCAAAACGAGAAGATACTGAGCAGAAAAGAGCATTTACAGATATGTGCACTGGGTGTGGAATATGGCAAGATGAGCAACTCCATGACAGACTGTTATACGGATCAGCTTTCTATGGAACTGGCTTTGCTAAATGAATTGGGCCGTGCATGGCAATCTCGAGTAGAGGATGAGGTGGAAAACTGCGAGCAGGCCGCGCAATGCGTCGGCCGCCTTGCGTGGGAGCTCTCCCTTGCGGCGGGAGATAAGAACGATACGACCGCGGAAGCCGCCCGCACCCAGTTCTACTTTACCATCGACCAGCCGTTCCGGCTTTGGCTGCAGAGCATTGACCCCGAAACGGACAAGCTGGACGAAAAAGCCGATGAATGGCAGGAGAAAGCCCGCAAACTGGCCGCAGAGCTGGGCCGCCAGATGGTGGAGCGGGCCGGAAATGCCGCTTTTGTGGGCCATAGGGTCGAGGTGAAAACAGGCGGTAAAAAGGACGAAAAGAAAACCGTTCTGTATACGGCCCCCAAGGCCTACAATAGCTTCCTGTACGATCTGCGGAAGCTCTACCCGAAGAAAGAAGGAGGAACAGCATGAGAACGGATGCGATCCATGATTATGTGGCCGGACAGCTGAGCAGGCTGTGGAGCCTGCCCAAACCCCAGCGGCGTGCCCGGCTGGCAGAGCTGCGCCGGGGCGTTGGGCATCAGCCCGGCGATCTGCCAGCGCTGTGGGGCAGCTTCCTGCAGGAACTGCCCAAAGAGCTCTGGGGCAGGGAAACGGCGGCAGGGGAGTGCCGGGAACCATCGGAAGCCGAGTGGGCGGTCTACCTTGCCCTGACTCTTTACGCCCTGCACCAGCAGGGAGAAGAGAACGTTTCCATGAATGAAAAGGGCTGCACGCTGGGCAGGGCGGTGCGCCTGCTGGCCCAGAATTCCGCAGCTGCCGCGCAGGACTGGACCGAGAGCAGCTTCCTGCGCCGGTTCAACGCACTGGCCACAGCGGATTCCATGCCCGAGGTGTCCCACTACCTCCGGGGGATGGTGCAGCTGTTCCGGGGAAATGAACCGAAGCTGAAACTGGATTACCCCCGGCTGGCTGTGGAGTTGTACCGATTCCAGCTCCCGGATCAGGCAGCCAATGTCCGCCTGCAGTGGGGCCGGGACCTCTACCAGATGAATGCCGACACACCTGAAACCGAAGAAAAGGAGAATTGAAATGGATACCAAGCGTCTGTATGTTGATTTTCATGTGCTGCAAACGGTGCCGCCCAGCTGTGTGAACCGCGACGATACCGGCAGCCCCAAGACGGCTGTCTATGGCGGTGCCACCCGCGCCCGGGTATCCTCTCAGGCGTGGAAGCACGCGATCCGCAAAATGTTTGCCGAAGAAATGGCCGACATGGTCGAGAACGGAAAACGTACCCTGAAAGCAACTGACCTTGTGGCCGGGGAACTGGCCGCACTGGCTCCTGAACTGGACGATGCCAGACTGAAAAAGGATGCAAAAAAGGCACTGGAAAATGCAGGCATCAAACTGAAAGATGACAACAACGCCGCCCTGCTCTTTTTGAGCACGGCCCAGGCCCGGGCGCTGGCCCGGCTGGCCGCCGAGGACTGCGAGGAGAAGGATGACTACAAAAAGGCCCTGAAGGAGAACCCTTCGGTGGATATGGCTCTGTTTGGCCGGATGGTCGCCAGCGATCCTTCCCTGAATTACGATGCCGCCGCTCAGGTGGCCCACAGCATCTCCACCCATGCCGTGCAGAACGAGTTTGATTACTTCACCGCTGTGGATGACTGTGCCCCGGAGGATTCGGCAGGCGCGGGCCATCTGGGCACGGTGGAGTACAACTCTTCCACCCTGTATCGCTATGCCACCGTCAACATGGTGGAACTGACGCACCTGCTTGGGGCTGAAAAGGCAGCCCAGGCTGTCCGGGTGTTCGGCGAAGCCTTCATCCGCTCCATGCCCACCGGAAAGCAGAACAGCTTTGCCAACCGTACCCTGCCGGATGCTGTCTATGTCACCCTGCGGGAGGATCAGCCTGTGAACCTCTGCGGTGCCTTTGAAAAGCCGGTGCGCAAGAGCCCCGAGGGCTATGCGGAACCCTCCAAGACGGCACTGAAGCAGTATGCGCAGCAGGTGTATGCCTGCTATGCGGATGCTCCGGCCCAGAGCTTTGCTGTGGGCATCGGGCTGGACGAGCTGGCCCCGGCCATGCCCCTGAACCAGATGCTCACCGCGCTGGAATGTGCCGTAAAGGAGAAGCTGCCCGGAAATGAGGTGTGACCATGGCAACGCTGTTGCTTCGGCTGGCCGCGCCCCTGCAATCGTGGGGTGTGGATTCCAAATTTGAGACCCGCAAAACGAACCGGGAACCCACCAAAAGCGGTGTCATTGGCCTGTTGGCGGCGGCACTGGGCCTGCGCCGGGACGATGCCGCAGGTCTTGCCCGGCTGAACGGCCTGCACTTTGCCGTCCGTGCTGACCGGGAGGGCAGCCTGCTGGTGGATTTCCACACAGCCAACCGGGAAGAGGATCGGAAAAAAGGCAAGGCTCCCTATGTGACCTACCGCCATTACCTGCAGGATGCGGTCTTTCTGGTGGGGCTGGAAAGCGAGGACACCGCCCTGTTACAGGAGCTGGAAACGGCCCTGAAACATCCGGTCTACCCGCTGTATCTGGGGCGGCGTTCCTGCCCGCCCACCCTGCCGCTCTGCCTTGGCATCCGGGCCGGGAAACTGCTGGACACCCTGCAGGCCGAACCGCTGCTGGTGAAACAGAGGAATGGGGCCCCCTTGCGCATCGTGGCAGACGCGGACCCGGCGGATGCTGCTGCCGTGCCCCGGCGTGATCTGGCGGTGTCGTTCAGCCCCATCCACCGGCAGTACGGCTTCCGCCCGGTGCGGGAGTGGAACACAAACCCGCCGGAAATGCCCGGCGCGACCGAACATGACGCAATGGCAGAATTGAGGTGAGGAATCATGTATCTATCCCGCGCAGAACTTGACCCGACCCGCCGTGAGACCATGGTGGCGCTGATCTCGCCCCAGAAATTCCATGGTGCGGTGGAAAACGCTTTTGCCGGTGCGCGCCGCCGCAGGCTGTGGCGGCTGGATCAGCTGGGAGAAAAACTGTACCTGCTCCTGCTCAGTGAGGAACGGCCGGACCTGACCGCCCTGTGTGCGCAGTTCGGCACTGGTGCGCCCCCGGAGACCCGGCCCTATGACCCGCTGCTGGAACGGGTGACAGCGGGCAGCTGCTGGCAGTTCCGCCTGACTGCCAACCCCACCCGCAGCAAAAAAGACTCTGCCGACCATACGGCCCGGGGAACCCTGAAACCCTGCTATCTCGAGGTGGAGCAGGAGGAATGGCTGTGGGCGCAGGCCGCAAAGCACGGCTTTGTCGTCTCGGAGGGGTCGTTCGCAGTGACCCGGAAGCAGACCTATCACTTCAAGAAAAACGGCACCCGGCCCGTTACCCTGCTGGCTGTGACCTACGAGGGCATTCTGCAGGTGACGGACCCGGAGGCCTTCAAGGCCCTGCTGTGCGAGGGCGTTGGCCGGGGCAAGGCCTATGGCCTTGGTCTGATGACCATCATCCACAGGGGAGGAGACCATGGCTGAGATGCCGGGCATTGCGCGGCCCGAACGGCAGGCGCTGCCGCAGCTCCGGGACCGGATGACCTTTCTGTATCTGGAACACTGCACCCTTGGCCGGGACAATGGAGCCATTACTGTAACGGATGAAAAGGGAATCGTTCAGGTTCCGGCAGCGGGCATCTCTGTCCTGCTGCTGGGGCCCGGCACTCGTGTGACCCACCGTGCCATGGAGCTAATGGGGGATACCGGTGTGGCAGCGGTCTGGGTGGGGGAGCACGGCGTGCGGTTCTACGCCCATGGCCGTGCCCTGAGTGAGCACTCCCGCCTGTTGGAACGGCAGGCTGAGCGCTTTTCCAACCAGCGGGAGCATCTGGAAGTGGTGCGCAAAATGTACCAGCTCCGTTTCCCGGATGAGGATGTTTCCCACCTGACCACCCAGCAGCTCCGGGGCCGGGAGGGCAGCCGGGTGCGCACAGCATACCGCAAGGCCGCAAAGGCCACCGGTGTCAAATGGAATGGCCGGGTGTATGACCCCAATGATTTTTCTGCAGGAGACCTCGTCAATCAGGCCCTTTCGGCGGGCACGGCCTGCCTGTACGGCCTGGCCTTTGCGGTCATCACTGCGCTGGGCTGCGCGCCGGGACTGGGATTTGTCCACGTCAAGCACGAGGGCTCTTTTGTGTACGATATCGCCGATCTGTACAAGGCCGAGGTGGTCATCCCGCTGGCCTTCGAGGTGGCGGCGCAGGCTCCGCAGGATCTGCCCTCCGTTATGCGCCGCCGTGTGCGGGATGCCATGGTGGAACATCATATTCTGGAGCGGATGGTGCACGATGTCCGTTGGCTGCTCCTGAACGAAGAGGAGCAGGCGGCGGAACCGGAAGCGGTCTATCTCTGGGACAGCAAGATCGGCACCGTTGCCAACGGCGTAAACTACTTCGATGCGGAAGAAGGTGAGGAGACATCGTTGTCCTGACTATGACAAACTGTCCGCCCAGCCTGCGGGGTGACCTGTCCAAGTGGCTGTGCGAGATCAACACCGGCGTGTATGTGGGCAATGTGAGCAGCCGTGTGCGGGATGCCATCTGGGATCGCGTCTGCGAAAACCTGAAAAATGGGCAGGCAACGCTGGTGTTCAACACCAACAACGAACAGCGGATGGATTTCCGCACCCACAACACCAGCTGGGAGGCCGTTGATTTCGAGGGCATCAAGCTGATGCGCCGCCCGCTGCCCCAGACGCAGGCCCCGGCGGCTGATCTCAAACCGGGATTCAGCAACGCGGCCAAACGCCAGATGGCTCAGAAAATGGCCCGGAAGAAAGCCGCCGCCCCTGCCAAGGAAGAAAGCTACACCGTGATCGACCTTGAAACCACCGGTCTGAACGCCGCCTCAGATGCCATTGTGGAATACGGCGCTCTCCGTGTGCGGGATGGTCAGCCTGCCGAAGAATTTTCGACCCTTGTCCGGGGCACAGAACCTCTGCCGGATGTGGTGGCAAAGCTCACCGGCATCACGCCGGAGGAGCGGAGCGGCGGTATGGAGCCGCTGGCCGCGCTGGAGGCGTTTCTCGCATTCGTGGGCAAAGATACGCTGGTGGGCTATCACCTGAAATTTGACCTCGATTTCTTGCGTGCGGCCTGCATTCGGAATGACAGACCCCTGCTTACCAACCGCAGCATCGATGTTTTGCCCCTTGCCCGCCGTAAGGTGTCGGAGGTGATGAACTATAAACTGCTCACGCTGGCCCGGCATTTTGAGGTTGCCCAGCAGGAGACCCATCGCGCCCTGCCCGACTGCCGCCTGATCCAGCAGGTCTATGCAAAACTGAATGAAACGGGATCGGCCCGCTGATAAAAATGCCGCTTCTATGGGATCTTTTTAGTCTTTTCCCCGCCTACGCGGGGGTGATCCTCACAGGTGCAAGCATGGGAATGCCGGCTTCAACTTTTCCCCGCCTACGCGGGGGTGATCCCTTCAACGATGAAAATGGCCGATTTGAAAGCATCTTTTCCCCGCCTACGCGGGGGTGATCCTGGCCTACAAACATTCACGAGTATCACGCCATGCTTTTCCCCGCCTACGCGGGGGTGATCCTTTCAGTGCAAAGACAAAACAGAAGGAATGCTGACTTTTCCCCGCCTACGCGGGGGTGATCCTAGTCGTGGAAGCGTGCTACCGGCAGACAACGCCTTTTCCCCGCCTACGCGGGGGTGATCCTTTACCACTGCCTGAAAGAAAAGGAGTAAAACGCTTTTCCCCGCCTACGCGGGGGTGATCCCTGACAAGGGGGCACTTTCATTGCACAACCAGTCTTTTCCCCGCCTACGCGGGGGTGATCCTGGGACATAAGGGAGCAGGGCAAAACATAAGGTCTTTTCCCCGCCTACGCGGGGGTGATCCCAGGATACTTCGGAGTTGTCATTCGGATAATTGCTTTTCCCCGCCTACGCGGGGGTGATCCCGAGAATTGAGCTAGAGGCAAGAAACTATCCAACTTTTCCCCGCCTACGCGGGGGTGATCCCAGAAGCGGACAGCTGTCAAGGCAAAGAATCAACTTTTCCCCGCCTACGCGGGGGTGATCCCAATACAACGCGCTGTATGCCGCTGTATAGCGTCTTTTCCCCGCCTACGCGGGGGTGATCCTGTCAATTGGTTCTGTTTCAATTAACTTGTTGTCTTTTCCCCGCCTACGCGGGGGTGATCCTAAAGGCAAAGCGTTATCCCTTGAAGCGAAGCGCTTTTCCCCGCCTACGCGGGGGTGATCCTTACGTCTCTGTCATCTGTGTTGATTACTGCTGCTTTTCCCCGCCTACGCGGGGGTGATCCTTAAGGTCAAAGACCTGCGAGAAGCAATCGAACCTTTTCCCCGCCTACGCGGGGGTGATCCCTGGTTGATTGTTGCGGCTTCAATGTTGCTTAGCTTTTCCCCGCCTACGCGGGGGTGATCCCAGTACATTTGGGGCAAAGACGAGAAAGGCAACCTTTTCCCCGCCTACGCGGGGGTGATCCCCGCAGGATGACAGCATGGGGCGGCGTGCTAAACTTTTCCCCGCCTACGCGGGGGTGATCCCAACCTCCAAATCTGCCAAGGCATAGAGCCGAGCTTTTCCCCGCCTACGCGGGGGTGATCCTATGAGCGGCTGGCAGAAGATGAAAAGGCCAAACTTTTCCCCGCCTACGCGGGGGTGATCCCCACATCGAACAAAATGCGGCGATGTCTTACAACTTTTCCCCGCCTACGCGGGGGTGATCCCTGCGCCGCACTGCTCCACGGTCAGATTGCCAGCTTTTCCCCGCCTACGCGGGGGTGATCCTAGTTGTGATTCATTTTCTTTTCTCCTTTACAGCTTTTCCCCGCCTACGCGGGGGTGATCCTGAGAGGGGGCGGGAGGCCCGCACAGGGCGGGCTTTTCCCCGCCTACGCGGGGGTGATCCTAGGAAGCAGCCCATGTGCCGAGCTTTTCAAGGCTTTTCCCCGCCTACGCGGGGGTGATCCTTTCCACCCCCCAGAAAGTGGGAAAAATGTAGGCTTTTCCCCGCCTACGCGGGGGTGATCCTAAGATCGTATCCGAATCCATCACCCCTGAACTCTTTTCCCCGCCTACGCGGGGGTGATCCCGGCAAATTTCTGGAATGGGCAGATAAAAACCTCTTTTCCCCGCCTACGCGGGGGTGATCCCGGGCCAAGGATACCGCCGAGAACACAGCCACCCTTTTCCCCGCCTACGCGGGGGTGATCCCTGCTTCTGTATCAGCCCCTTATCAATGATGCACTTTTCCCCGCCTACGCGGGGGTGATCCTAGCACAATGGGAAGAAAAAAGCAAGCCACGGGCTTTTCCCCGCCTACGCGGGGGTGATCCTCATCGTGGCGCTTATCGGTGGCCTTGTGACGCCTTTTCCCCGCCTACGCGGGGGTGATCCCCTGTACCATGAGGATACCAAAGCGGACGGTTTCTTTTCCCCGCCCACGCGGGGGTGATCCTGCCGAGACATAGACAGCCGCCAGAGCTGCCGCCTTTTCCCCGCCCATGCGGGGGTGATCCCAACTACCTGATGCAGCTGCGGGACCAGATGATCTTTTCCCCGCCCATGCGGGGGTGATCCTAGGTACTGGGCTAGGTGACACCAATTATAGAACTTTTCCCCGCCCACGCGGGGGTGATCCCTACTACACCCGCACCATCCAGTATCAAGACATCTTTTCCCCGCCAACGCGGGGGTGATCCTGGACAGCCTTTCCTTTCGCAGAGCTGCACCGACTTTTCCCCGCCCACGCGGGGATGATCCTATCTGGCCGACGATGTTTCGCACATCTTCAAACTTTTCCTCGCCCACGCGGGGGTGATCCTGGCCGACTGAATGTGCTGAAATCGCTGACCGGCTTTTCCCCGCCCATGCGGGGGTGATCCTATTGGCGTGACCACCACGCAGGAGATGATAGACTTTTCCCCGCCCACGCGGGGGTGATCCACGGTTGTTTGGGTCAGCGGTGGGCCGGTAGACCTTTTCCCCGCCTACGCGGGGGTGATCCCTGCGGTTCGTCCTGCACGATGAGCGTTCGCGCCTTTTCCCCGCCTACGCGGGGGTGATCCCCACGATGCAATCAGGAGACAGCTTGTCATGCACTTTTCCCCGCCCATGCGGGGGTGATCCAAATGTGCAGCACCTCTGCGGCTGCGAAGCAGTCCGCAGAGTAGTCTGCTTTGTTGT
>OIXS01000800.1_pt1 | contig 17958 bp, 17 predicted proteins | sample 1587841 | NCBI WGS metagenome assembly OIXS01 (sample SAMN03283254) | human gut metagenome | biome: human-associated habitat; material: feces | host: Homo sapiens | place: USA | collected 2013
TCAGCGTTACTGTGCCAAGCTCGCTGCCCTCTACTGTGATCTTTACGCCAAGGGCAGGGATTTCTTCACAGCCGGAGAGCACTTTGCCGCAGTATTCGCAGACGGTACCTGCCGTTTGGCCGTTCTTTCCTCTTGTCGGCGCAATTTCTTGTGAATCCTTTTCAAGTGATATACGGCTTGAAGCGTATAATTCCCGTTGTTCTCACCTGCAAAAACTTCCAAAACTGAGGCGGAATCATCAAGAACATAGCCGTCGGGAACAGCGGTTACCTCTAATGTATATGTGTCATAGATTACGGTTGTGCCGCCCTCTGTGCGGATAACATCATAGCCGACAAGAGACTCAACTTCACTTTCGTCATAGATCTCCGCGATATCGCCGTTCGCATCGCGCGTAACGTATTTATTGATGGTTAAATTCTTACCGTTATTCGTTGCGGCATTATACTCGCTTTCCGTAAGCGATACTTCCGTGCCGTTCACGGTATAATAATATTCGTAAGAAGCAATGGTGCCCCTTGCTGCATAGGACTGCTCTATCAGCGCATAGGCGGCATTGTCATATTCATAACGGTAGATCAAATAAGAATCGCCGTCCGCCACGGGAATGCTGACCGTAACATCATACGGCAGCGTGATGTTGCCGTTGACCGCCGTATAGACTTCGCCGTCGCTGCCCGTATACGAATCGTTTACTGCGGCGCCATTGATCTCTACATAATATGTAAATTCAACGCCGGCGGGGTCAATCGTGCCATCTGTTTGCGCATTACTGCCGAGCGTGATCGTAGCGCCGTCGCTTGCGAAGGCGGAAAGCGGCACGTTGCTCAGTACGAGCAATGCGGCAAGCAGCAATGATAATAATTTTTTCATTTTCATACTAAAAACCCTTATTTCATAAAATGTGCACAGCAAGACTGAAAACAAAGCGCCGCGCCGTGCTCTCTTGCTGATGATCAATCAGCTTTGCTTTCGTTTTGTTTTATGGAAGTTGTGATTACTTCAGCCCTATCAAAAGCCTTTAGAGCCGTTGCAGGCTTTGTGCAGATCTCTCCTCTCTCACCGGAAGGACCCCCTTTCCCTATCATTTAAAGTAACATTATCGGCTGCAACCGATAACCATCTTCCATAATTTAGCACATCATAAAAATTCTCACAAATCAAACATTTTTGCCAACATGTCTAAAAATCAGCAACATAGTATGAAATTAAAATGTAGTTTTGCCGCTTATACCACAATGCGGAAATCAGCCGCTTAAAACCATATTGCGTTTGACCTAATCATAACTACCCGTCAACTGGGTGTTTGCTCAAAAGAAAGAGCCTGTCTAAATGTATTAAAAAAGAGGCTATCACAAGGATAACCTCTTTTTGTGGTGAAGACGAGTGGACTTGAACCACCGACCCCCTGCATGTCAAGCAGGTACTCTAACCAACTGAGCTACGCCTTCATACATATTATGTTTACATGTGCTTTTGAAAAGCATCGCCGCAGGCTGTCGCCTGCGGCGAATGGAGCTACTGGTCGGACTCGAACCGACGGCCTGCGCATTACGAATGCGCTGCTCTACCAACTGAGCCACAGTAGCAAACCTTTTAATTAGCTTGATACAGCGTTGCAAGATGTATCTTTGAAATTATACAATAAAAGCGGAGCAAGGTCAAGCATTTTTACGCATATTTTTTGCGTGATCTTACAAAAGTTCATCAAGCTTGCGAAAAACAAAATCCACGCTATGCTGCCTAACCTCATTTCTGCCGATCTCGCCGAAATACTGCGTATAGGTCTTAACGCTGTCATGAATACAGATACCGAAGCAGACCATGCCGACCGGCTTTTTGGCAGTGCCGCCCGTTGGCCCGGCTACGCCCGTGATGCCCACGCCGACCTCGCTGCCTGCGGTCTGCGCAGCGCCGAGTGCCATTTCACCGGCGACCTTTTCGGAAACAACGCCGAAATCATGGATCGTGCTTTCCCTGACGCCGAGGAGGCGCGTTTTTGCCTCATTTGCGTACGTGACAAACGACATATCCAGCACTTTTGACGCATCTGCTACGCTGACAAGCGCGCCGCAGCAAAGCCCGCCGGTACAGCTTTCCGCAAACGAGATATGCATGCCGTTTCTTATGAGCTTTGAAACTGCCTTTTCATAAAGCGTGATATCCTCAAACATACTGAATGACCTCACTTAAACTTTCAATTACGGAAACATCGGAGCGCAGAGCTTTATTTTTGAACCAGCCGAAATTCATGCGAAGCGGTTGCATGCCGGCGGACAGCGCACCCTCTATATCGTTTACGGGATGATCGCCCACGTAAATACATTCGCCGCACTTTAAGCCGAGCTTGGCGGCAGTATATTCGAAGATCTTGGAATCCGGCTTTGCAAAATCAAGATCGCCGGACACCACAAGTACATCAAGATAGGGCAAAAGCCCGCTGTTGTCCATTTTGGTATGCTGCAACACGGACGGTCCGTTTGTGATAACGCCCGTTTTAATACCGCGTGCGCGCAGTTCCTTTAACAGAGGGACAGCGTCTTTAAAAATAACGTTGAAATAACCGAATTTCTCATCATAATGGCGTGCCAGCGCCTCAGCGCCGGGCGAATCCTGCCAGCCCCACATCTCTATAAGTTCACTATACCATTTCACACGGTCAACATACCCGCCGTTGCCCGTTCTGATCATATCCTGTATTCTGTTTTCTTTTTCGCTATCGGAAAGATCCGGCAAAAATTCCTGCATAAAAGCCTTGGCATAATGATCAAAAGCCAAAGTTCTGTCCTGCAGGGTCTCATCAAAATCAAATAATACTGCCTTTATCATAATCAAGCTGTTTCTTTAACTCATCAACATTTTTAAATAACTTTTCCGGGCGCAGGTAGTTTACAAGCTCCACCGTAACCACTTTGCCGTAAAGATCGCCGCTGAAATCAAAAATATGCGTTTCGCAAAGCGGTTCCTCTACGCGCCAGGTGGGTCTGTTGCCGATATTGGTAAACGCCTTGTATGATCTGTTTCCCAACAGCACCCGGCTTTCATATACGCCGAAATGCGGCACGATCAGCCCCTGGGGCAGATGCTGATTTATAGTGGGAAAACCGATGGTTCTGCCGCGCTGATCTCCCCTTATAACAGGCGCTTCGAAGCTGAAATTATAACCCAGCATCTCGTTTGCGGCATTGATCCTGCCCTCCGCCACGGCTTTTCTGATCCTTGTTGAGCTGATGGGCTTGCCCTCAAAATCCTGCGCTTCTAGGATACGCACCCACACGTCGCGCGCCTCGAGATATCTGCGCATATCCAGCGCCGACCAGGAAGCATTTTTGCCGAAACGGAAATTAAAACCGCACAGCACGATCTTGGCGCCGAATTCACCGATGAGGATATCGTCTATAAACTGCTCGCCGGTCAGATTTTTTATTTTTTCAAAATCCGCGAACACGGCATTCGGCCAGCGGCACTGAAAAAGGCTTTTCTGAAGAAGTGAAAATCTGTTGTTCACACAATAGATGATAACGTTCTGCGCGCCTGTTACAACGGTTTTATGCGCAAGATGCATACCGTCAAAATCACCGAGCGCAACCGCCTGTTCGCTAATCAATTTTTCATAGTCACTCATAATCATTCAACATAAACACGTTTTACGGCAAGTTCTTCGCTGCGAACCTCCCCCAACCCGAGGAAATCGCCGGAAGGGGAATAAACGCGCAGCAAAGCGCCGGGCTGCGTTCTTTTTTTCAGACGTGCAAGATCGAGCGCGCCGCCGTTTTGGAACCTGACCGCCTGCGCGGGGCTTACGATGATCTTTTCGTAACCGGCAAGCGCACGATCAACGGGTATGAGCAAATCACCGAGCGTACCCGTCTGCGCCGCATCGCCGAGCTGGGAGAGCGTTTTACAGTCCTCAAGCGTAAAGCCGTAGGCAAACGTGCGCTCCAGCGCAGTCATGACCGCGCCGCAGCCGAGCGCTCTGCCCAGATCATCTATAAGCGAGCGGATATAGGTGCCCTTGGAGCAAAGCACGTCTATTTCATATTCATTCTTTTTTTCATCCGCCCAAACAAGTCCAAGTTTTTTTATATTCACCGTGCGGGAGGGTCTTTCTATATTCTGACCCTGCCTTGCAAGCGCATACAGCCTTTTGCCGCCGACAGAAACAGCGGAATACATAGGCACGGTCTGCGTGATCTCCCCGCAAAATTGCAGCAAGGCATCCTCCACCTGCGCGGCATTACAGCTTACGCTGCTTTGCGTAAGAACGCTGCCGGTTATATCCAGCGTATCGGTCGTCTTGCCGAGCTGAAAGCGAGCGCGGTAGCCCTTATCGCTTTGGGGATAATAATCCAGAAAGCGGGTAGCGCCGCCGAGCATAACTGGCAAAACACCTGTTGCAAGTGGATCGAGCGTACCCATATGACCGCATTTCTTTTGCCCGGTCATTTTGCGAAGCGCCGCGCAAACGGAAAACGAAGTTACGCCCTGTTCCTTATTGACGCACAGAATACCCGTCATGCAAGGAACTCCGCGCACTTGGCTATAATAAGCTTTTCCGCCTCTTCAACAGAACAGTCAAAACGACATGCCGCCGCCTGCGCGTGCCCGCCGCCGCCGAAAGCTTTGGCAAGATCCGCGGCATTTACGCTTTCATAGGTGCGGATCGAAGCCTTACAGGTCTTATCTTTCTTTTCCCGGATGGTTATGCCGATCTCCACGCCCTCTATTTGCCTTGTGAGCGGGGCAAGCGCTTCCGTTTCCTGCTCGTTAGAGCCGGTTTTTTCATACATTTCCTGCGTTACGGTTATAACGGCTACCCGATCATTGCAGAACAGTCTGAGCCCGTTTAAGGCAAGCCTTTCCAGATTCACATAGGACTTGGTCTTGGTCTCAAACATTTTGCGGTTGATCATGCCGTTATCCGCGCCGCATGTGATAAGTTCCGCCGCAAGGCTGTAGGAATGCGCCGTTGTGGAAGCATATCTGAAACAGCCCGTGTCCGTAGAGATACCCGTATAAAGGCAGCCGGCAATGGCGGGATCTATCTTGACGCCGAGCGCGTTGATAACGTCATAAACGATCTCGCACGCGGCGGGCGCGTCCCGCAAAAGCAGATCCTTGGCATATTCCGTATTCGTCATATGATGATCAATGCAGAGATCTATTTTGCCGGCGTACTTATACTGAAGAGAGCCGAGCAGATTCTCCGTTGCCACATCAACGGCAACAACAAAATCTTCTGCAAATTCCTGCTGTTTCAGATCGCTGTAAAGATAGGAATATTTTGCAGGAATCTCATCATCATTCATCACCCTTGCCGTTTTTCCCAGCTGCAGCAGGGCGCGAAGCAGCGCAAATCCGCAACCGAGGGTATCGCCGTCAGGGTGGGCATGCGTTAAAATAAGAATATTGTTTTGCGCTTTCAGAATATCCGCGCACTGTTTAACATCAATTCTCATCTGAATTTTCCTTTAATTTTTCAAAGATCTCCATTCCCTTTTGAATGGAATCATCAGCAACGAATGTTAATTCCGGTGCTTTTCTTAAATGAAGATTGTTGCCGAGCTCGCGGCGCAGAAAGCCCGCCGCGCTTTTCAGCCCCGCGCACGCCTCTTTGGCGTCGTCCATACCGTTCATGGAGCTTATATAAGCCTTGGCGTAACCGAGATCGTTAGAGACCCTTACGCTTACCACGGTGAGCATTTTGCCCGCGACGCGGGGGTCTTTAAGCTCTCTGATCAGCGAAATAAGCTCGCGGCGAATATCCTCTGAAATCCTGTCTATTCGATAACCTGCCATGATCAATCCCTGTACTCTTCAACAACATAACACTCAAAGATATCGCCCGGCTTGATATCATTCCAATTTTCAAGCGAGATACCGCATTCGTAACCGGAGGATACCTCTTTGACGTCATCCTTAAAGCGCTTAAGATTTTTGATAGGTGTATCGGCAAGCTGTTTGCCGTCTCTGATCACGCGGATCTTACCGTTTCGGCGGATCGTTCCGCTTGTAACGATAGAGCCGGCAATGGAACCCACGGTGGATACTGTATAGATCTCCCTTACCTCTGCCGTGCCGGTATCCACATCACGGTACTTAACGGAACGCATACCGCGCATTGCCGCCTCAACATCTTCAATAAGGTCATAAATAATACTGTACTGCTTGATCTCAATACCGTCTCTGGCGGCATTGTCCGCAGCGTCCTGCTCAACGCCGGTTGCAAAGGCGACGATAATGGCGTTTGAAGCATTGGCAAGCATAACGTCCGAATCGTTTACCGCGCCGACCGCGCCGTGGATGATCTTAACTCTTACCTCATCATTCACAATTTTGAGAAGCGACTGCTTAACAGCTTCCACGGAACCCTGAACATCTGCTTTGATGATGATATTCAGCTCCTTGAGCATGCCCTCTTCAAGAGTGGAGAACAGCGTATCGAGCGTAACTTTCTGATACTGCTTAAACTCCTCTTCCTTAGCCTTTTCTTTTCTTTGCTCAACAAGCTGCCTTGCCAGCTTTTCATCTGAAACGGCATTGAATTCATCGCCGCTCATAGGCGCCTCGTCAAGGCCCATGATCTCAACGGGTACGGACGGACCTGCACTGTTTATCTTTTTGCCGTTATAATCCGTCATGGCGCGCACTCTGCCGACTGCGGTGCCGGCAACAACATAATCGCCGGAATGGAGCGTACCGTTCTGAACAAGGAAGGTTGCTATAGGGCCTCTGCCCTTATCAAGCTTGGCTTCTATTACGACGCCCTTTGCGGCTCTGTTCGGATTTGCTTTCAGCTCTGCCATTTCGGCAACGAGCAGGATCGTTTCCAGCAGCTTATCGATACCCATACCGGTCTTTGCGGAAACGGGAACGCAGATAACGTCGCCGCCCCATTCCTCGGGTACGAGCTCCTGCTCCGTAAGCTGTTCCATAATTCTTTCGGGATTTGCGCCCTCTTTATCCATTTTATTTATGGCAACGATGATCTGCACCTTAGCCGCCTTCGCGTGGTTGATCGCCTCTATGGTCTGCGGCATGATACCGTCGTCCGCCGCAACGACGAGCACGGCAATATCTGTTGCCATGGCGCCGCGCGCGCGCATTGCCGTAAACGCAGCGTGGCCGGGCGTATCCAGGAATGTTATTTTTTCGCCGTTTACCTCCACCTGATAAGCGCCGATCGCCTGCGTGATGCCGCCCGCCTCGGTAGAGGTGACATCCGTATGCCTGATAGCGTCCAGAATAGAGGTCTTGCCGTGGTCTACATGGCCCATTACGCAAACAACGGGCGGACGTACAACGGCATTTTCATCGTTTTCTATCTCTTCCTCTATGATCTGCTCCTCGATAGAGACCTCTACTTTCTTCTCTACCTTAGCGCCAAGCTCTGAGGCAACGATCGCAGCGGTATCGTAATCGATGACCTGATTCAGATTTGCCATTACGCCGAGTGCCATGAGCTTTTTGATGACCTCTGTAGCCGTCATACGCAGCATGCTTGCAAGCTCCGCAACCGTGATCTCCTCCGGTATCTGTATCTTGAGCTTCTGCTTTTTGCGCTGCTCCTCGATACGGGCAAGGCGCTGCTGCTCCGTTTCCCTCTTGGAACGGGCATGGATACCCTGCGGCTTTTTCTTTCTGTACTGCTTAGACTTCTGATTGAGCTTCTGCTTTTTCTGATAATCGCCCATGGAGGAAGCCGGGGCGATATCCTCATACTTCTGATTATATTTTTCAAGATCAACGATGTTTACGCGCGTATCTATCCTGCGCGTTTCGCCCTTTGTTCTTGCCTGGGGCGGCTGCTGCGCCTTTTTCTTTGCCTTTTCCTCCGCGCGCCTGGCAGCCTGCTGCGCCATTTGCAGGATCGCCGCCTGGCTTTGGCGCTTCTTATCCTTTGCAGTAACGGGCTTATCTGCTTTCGCAGGTTTCTCCGCCTTATCGGCCTTTTCCGCCTGCGGCTTATCCTGCGCTTTTTGCTTGGCCTTTTCCTTTCTTTTTGCCTCTCCCGCTTCAAAATAATCCTTTAAGCTTTTGACGCTGTTTTTCTGCGTAATCATATCAAATAAAATATTGAGTTCGTTCTCTTCGAGGACTGTTGACGCTTTTTTGGCGGGTCCGCTGCAATAGTCACCCAGAAGATCAATGATTTCCTTATTGGACTTTCCGAAATCCTTGGCGACATCGGACACCTTTACTTTAATTACCATATATCGTATTCCTCCTTGAATGCGTTTCTTATTCGTTTGCAAGTGAAATGAGCCTTTTGCTTATCTCCGCATGGCACACCGCAAGAATGCCGGCCTTTATACCGCATGCCTCGCCGATCTGTGCGATCGTCAGATCTACCTCTATGACCGGCAGAGCCGCGCCGTGCTTTTCGGCGGTTATTCGCATATCGCGCTTTGCGCGCTGCGAAAGATCAGCGGCAAGCACCACAAGGCTTGCTTTTTTCGCAAAGATGACATTAACGGCAGCGTCGTGGCCCGCATACAGGGCGCCTGCGCGCTTTGCCATGCCGAGCATGGAGAGAAATTTATTCTTTTGCATTTAAGATTTCCTTTTCCATTTCAGAATAAAGCTCATCTTCTATCTTAACGGAAAACGCCTTTTCAAGCGATCTCCTTTTCTTTGCCTTTTTAAGACATTCGGGATTATTACAGATATACGCGCCGCGGCCGTTTTTCTTGCCGGTGAGATCTATACCGATCTCGCCCTCAGGGCTTCTTACAACTCTGATAAGCTCTCTTTTATCAAACATTTCGCCGCAGCCGACGCATTTTCTTTTTATTTCCTTTTTAGCCTTCATTCTGCTCACCCGAGCCCTCATAGAAGCCTGATTCCGGCCTGATATCTATCTTCCAGCCCGTAAGCTTGGCGGCAAGACGCACATTCTGCCCCTTGTTGCCGATGGCAAGGCTGAGCTGATCGTCCGGCACCGTTGCGCGGCAGGATTTCACCTGCTCGTCAAGGATCTCAACGGAGCAGACATCTGCCGGCGCGAGCGCGGCGGAGATAAATTCACAAACATCTTCGCTGTATTTCACAATATCTATCTTTTCGCCGTCAAGCGCGTCTACGATATTGGAAACGCGCTGCCCCTTGGGGCCGATGCAGGCGCCTACGGGATCTATCTCATCATCCTTGCTGTAAACCGCGATCTTGGTTCTGGAGCCCGCCTCGCGCGATACGGATTTGATCTCGATCGTGCCGTCATAGATCTCCGGCACCTCTGTTTCAAAAAGCCTTCTTACAAGGCCGGGGTGTGTGCGTGAGATCATGATCTTTGGGCCGCGGTTGGATTCCTTGACGTCAACAACGAAGATCTTGATGTTATCGCCCTCGTGAAGCTCTTCGCCCGGTATCTGCTCATTTTTGGGCAGAATGGCAATGGTGTTCCCAATCTCAAGCGAGGCGCTGCCGGTAACGGGGTCTATCCTGTTTACCTTAGCGGTGATAAGCTCCTGATTCTTGCTTTGGAATTCCGCAAGCTGCTTATTTCTTTCCGCCTCTTTGATACCCTGGCGGATCACATGCTTTGCGTTTTGGGCAATGATTCTGCCGAACTGCTTGGTTTTAAGAGGAATATCGATCGTTTTGCCCACCTTTGCGGATTTGCGTATCTTTTGCGCATCCTCAAGCAGGATATCGGTATCGGGATCCTCTATCTCCTCTACAACATTTTTGGTTACATATACTTTGATCTTTTCCTTTTCGGGGTCTATATCGCAGTGCACGATATCCTTGCCGCCGTAATTATGCTTTGCGGCAACAACGATTCCCGCGGCTATCTTTTCAAACAGATAATCCTGCGGAATATCCTTTTCCTGAACGAGAAGCCTTACGGCCTCAAAAAATTCCTTGCTCATTTTTCCTATCAACCTTTCTTTATTTGTTAAAATCGTTTATATCAAAATCATCAAGCTTAACGAATGATGTGTCTTTTTTTGCAAAGGTCATCGTTTCGCCCTGATCCGTTTCAACCGTAATCTTCTGATCTTCATACGCTTTCAGCACGCCCGCGAAATCACGCACGCCGTTTACCGGCCTTATCGTGCGGAGAAACACTCTGGCGCCGATATATTTTTCGAAATGCCGGTCCGCCTTCAGCTCCCTTTCTATGCCCGGGGAGGACACCTCCAAGGTATAGGACTGAGAGATGGGGTCGGCATCATCAAGCGGCTTTGTGATAAGATGCGTAAAATCAACGCAGTCGTCTACACTTATACCGCCCTCTTTATCAATAAAGATCCTCAAATACCAGTCAGAGCCTTCTTTTTTAAAAACCACATCCCATATTTCCACGCCGAGTTCGGCGGCGTACGGCTCTGCAATCTCTTTCACTCTTTGCGCTACATTCTGCGACAAGCTATCCCTCTTTTCAAGGCAGTTCATGGAAAAACCGCCCACAATAATATGAGAGCGGCATTACTGCCACTCTCACCTTTCGTTTATATTCCTACGCTACTACTATAATATAATAAATATTAAAAGTCAAGTATTATTTTAATAGATACCCTGCGCAAGCATGGCTTCCGCCACCTTTTCAAAGCCCGCTATATTCGCGCCGGCAACAAGATTGTAACCAAGGCCGTATTTTTCCGCCGCCGCAACCGAATGATTGTGGATATCTATCATAGCCTGATGCAGCTTTCTGTCTACCTCCTCCGCAGACCAGGAAAGGCGCTGGCTGTTTTGGCTCATTTCAAGGCCGGAAACGCAAACGCCGCCGGCATTGACCGCCTTTGACGGAGCAACGATCATATTTTCCTGCTCCATAAGGAAATCGAGCGCGTCCGCCGTTGTGGGCATGTTGGATACCTCAATATAATATTTCACGCCGTTTGATGCGATGATCTTTGCGTCGTCAAGATCCACCTCATTCTGTGTGGCGCAAGGCATAATGATATCTACATCGTCCCGGTGCCACGGGCGCTCATTCGGAACGAACACGGCGGACGGGAATCTGTCGCTGTAATCCTGAACCCTGTCTCTGCCGCTTGCGCGCATCTCAAGCAGGTAATCTATCTTTTCCGGCGTACAGATGCCGTCCTTATCATAAACATAACCGCCGGGGCCGCTTATTGTGAGCGGGATCGCGCCGAGCTCGTTGAGCTTTTTGATTGCGCCCCAGGCAACGTTTCCGAAGCCGGAAACCGCAACGCGCTTGCCCTCCACCGTATCGTGCTCATGTTTAAGCACCTCGCAGAGATAATATACAGCGCCGAAGCCGGTTGCCTCCGGGCGGACGAGAGAGCCGCCGTAGGAGATGCCCTTGCCGGTGATAACGCCGTTTTCAAACGCATCCGTTATACGCTTATACTGCCCGAAAAGAAAGCCGATCTCTCTTGACCCTACGCCTATATCGCCTGCGGGGACATCTATATTGGGGCCGATATGGCGGTAAAGCTCCGTCATAAACGCCTGGCAGAAACGCATGACCTCATTTTTGCTCTTGCCTCTCGGGTCAAAATCAGAACCGCCCTTCGCGCCGCCCATAGGCAGACCGGTAAGGGAATTTTTAAAGGTCTGCTCAAAACCAAGGAAATACATGATACTTGAATTAACGCTGGGGTGGAAACGAAGCCCGCCCTTATAAGGGCCTATCGAGGAATTGAACTGAACGCGGTATCCTCTGTTGACGCGGGTCTTGCCCTGATCGTCCACCCAGGCGATTCTGAACGTTATCAGCCTGTCAGGCTCCACCATACGGGTGAGCAGATCGTCCTCAACATACTCCGGGTGCGCTTCTATCACTTTTTCCAGAGAGCGGTAGACCTCTTTTACGCACTGTATGTACTCCGGCTTTGCGTTATCTCTTCTTTCAACGGTTTTGATGACACTTTCGATATAAGCATTCATAAAAGAAATGCCCCCTTTCACATATTCTATTATATATGAAACAGGGGCACAGAATCTATATACATATCTTATAATTTTAAGCGGCATTTGTTGTGCAATAAGCCGAAATATATATCTGTGAATTCCGGCTCAGAGTGCAAACTGCCCAAACATTTTTTGATTTTTTGTGAGCAGCTGCTCAAAGATCAAGCTCAGAAAATGCGCTCCAGTCTATTTTTCTGCCCTTAAAATAAGTTTTCATATCTTCCTCGCCGATCTCCCTGAGCACACGGCACGGGTTGCCCACGGCAACCACATTGGAGGGAATGTCTTTTGTGACGACGCTGCCGGCGCCGATAACGGAATTATCTCCTATCGTGATACCGGGCATTATAAGAGCGCCTGCGCCTATCCAACAGTTCTTTCCGATATGAACGGCGGCATTATACTGGATGCCGTATTTACGCAGACACGGCGCAATCGGGTGACCTGCCGTGGCAACCGTTACATTTGGGGCAAACATGGTACAGTCGCCCACATAGATATGCGTATCGTCAACCAGCGTAAGATTGAAATTCGCATAAACGCGGTTTCCGAAATGGACGTGATGCCCTCCCCAGTTTGCATGAAACGGCGGCTCGATATAGCAGTCCTCACCTATTTCGGCAAACATTTCTTTAAGCAGGTTCTGTCTCTTGTCAAGCTCCGTAGGGCGGGTGGCATTAAAATCATAAAGCTTATCAAGGCACTTGAGCTGAAGCTCCATGATATCATCGCCGTCCGGCAGATAAAGAGCGCCCGAATGCAGTTTCTCATTCATATCCATAGTTCAGTTTCCTTTTTCGATACTTATTTTATCAAAGACCTCAAGCAGATCCTCCACCCGGGCATTTTCCTTTTCTTCGCCTTTAATGTCCATCACCGCCGCGCCTTCGTGCATCATAACAAGGCGCGAACCGTATTCCACTGCAAAGCGCAGATTATGCGTTACCATAAGTGTAGTGATCTTATGCTTTTTAACAAGACGGTCCGTAAGCTCCATAACGGTTTGAGATGATTTCGGATCAAGCGCCGCGATATGCTCATCAAGGATAAGCAGTTCCAGATCCGTCATATTGGCAATAATGAGTGCAAGCGCCTGCCTTTGGCCGCCTGACAGCGTGCCCACCTGCACGCCGAGCCTGTTTTCAAGGCCCATATTACACTGTTCCAGCAGGGTGCGGTAATACTCTATGCGCTTTTTATTTACGCATTTTCCCAGACCGAAAGCTTTATTCTTATTATCGGCAAGCGCCATATTCTCAAGTATTGTAAGATCCGGGCATGTACCCGTTTTCGGATCCTGAAACACCCTGCCGATCATTTTTGCCCTTTTATATTCTGAAACAGAGGTAATATCCTTACCGTTAAACAGGATCTTCCCGTCATCGGGCGAAAGAGAACCGCAGATAAGATTGAGCAGCGTGGTCTTTCCGCTGCCGTTTGAGCCGATAACGGAAACGAATTCGCCGTTTTCCACCTTAAAATTAAACCCGTCAAAAACGGTTGTTTCATCTACTGTGCCGGCATTAAAACGCTTTGTTATATCAAGGAGTTCAAGCATTTTTAGCCCTCCTTTTAGATTTTTTGCCCATTCTGCTGAAGAGGATAGCGGCAACGAACAGCACCGCCATGAGCAATCTGTTATAATCGCTTGGCAGACCGATCTCAACAGCGATCTGAAGGCAGGCTCTGTAGCAGATCGTACCCAAAATGACCATGGTTGTGGCTTTCATGAATGTAAGCTTTTTAAACAGCGACAATCCTATGATAACGCTGGAAAGGCCGCAAACCACCATACCCACGCCCATCTGCGTATTTGCCGTTTCGTTGCTTTGCGCGATCATTGCGCCGCTGACGGCGGCAAGACCGTTGGCAAGCGCGAGCCCGAGTATCTTGGACATACCGGGGTTTTTGGCAAGCATAACGACATACTGCTGGTTAGAGCCGGTGGCGCGAAGAAGCATGCCCGATTTGGTTTTCAGATAAAGGTCTATCAGGATTTTGAGAATGACCACGAAAATAAACAGCACGATGAGCTTTCTGACGGTTATGCCGTTTATGCTTTGGGGCAGAAGATCCGCAGCGCCGGTATTGAACACCGTTTTTTTGCCGAAAACGGAGACGATCGACTGCCCGTCTGTACCCAGCTTGATCAGCACCAGATTAACGGACAACAGCACCGTATAAACAAGTATACCCGACAGCAGCGGCTGCAGTTTCAGCTTGACATGCAAAAGCCCCGTAAGACACCCCGCGGCAAGGCCGCAGGCAAAAGACACGAGCAGGCTGATCCACGGATCCACCCCCTGGAAAATAAGTATGCAGGACACGATCCCGCCGAGGGGCATCGTGCCGTCTACCGAAAGATCGGGGAAATCAAGTATGCTGTAGGAAAGATACACGCCAAGGGCAAGAATGGCATATTTAAAGCCTTCCTCCAGCACGACCTTTATAATATTGACAGCTTCCATTTCATCACTTCCATTAAAAGTATTGCCTAAATCTGTTAACTAAAAGATTATATCAAAAATGCAAAGGATATTCAATAGAAATATAGGATCGGCAACAGAATCGCCGCCAAAAAATAAAACTTCCCATAATGCAGCTTCGTTGCCGCACCGTGGGAAGTTTTGTTTTCTATCTTTTCAAAAGCTTTTTGGCAAGCCGCTTCAGCCTTACGGGCAAGAACATGATTATTTTGCCCAGCTTAAAGGTCTCTGAGCGGCGAAGCGATTTAATTTGCTTTTTCAGCTTGGCGTTTTCCTTTTTGAGCGCTTTTATCTCTAAGCCTCTTTCAAACTTTTCATCATAGGTGATTTTCAGCTTGGCGTAGATTTCGTTTTTCTCTCTGCGCACATTCTCTCTTTTAGCCGCCAATTCATCGATCTGCTTTTGCATAGAGGCTCTGAGTTTATTCTTTCCTATCTGCTGATACAGGCTTATGAACTCATACGCCGTACGTTCGCCGGCCGGCAGTTCAAGCAGACGCACACCGGTGCCGATACCGTCAAAAAAGAGCTTCCATTCTTCTGCGATATTGATTTTTTTCATATCCTCTATCTGCTGCTTGCCCTCTTTTCCGAGGCGCGTAATTTCATTCGGATCTTTCAGTAAGCGAACGACTTCCTTTGCCAGAATATCCACGCGCTTTTGCTGAACGGGAATAATCCCGCGCCCGTCCTGCATAAAGATAAGCCATGGCATATCATAGGATACGATGGGCAGTTCGTGCGACATGGCCTCGCAGAAGGTGAGCGAAAAGCCCTCATATTCCGAGGTGGAAACACAGATGTTTGCCTTTTGATAATACGTCTCCACATCTTTGGTAAAGCCGGTCAGAATTACATTGTTTTGCAGATCGGATTCATAGATGGAATCCTGAAGGTGCTTGAACATCTCGCTTTCTCCGGCGCCGACCATATACAACTTGGCGTTCGGAATTTCCTTGATAACATAAGACATCATTGTAACCGCGTCAAACGGCTGCTTTTCCACAGAGATCCTGCCGACCCAGACAAGCGCATTTTCCTCCTTAGACACGTCTGCGGCAGCGGGCAAAGTTTCAGAAAAGGTTATGGGATTTGCAATACATTTTGTATATTCCGAAAAGGCGCTTACAATTCTTTCGTCACATTTGGACAGTGTTACAACACCATCGCAGATTCGATAAATATACGTCAGCGTAAGGGCGCTTTCCGAGGGATACTGATACGGCAGGCAGCAAAAAGAATGGCAATGCATAATATATGCCGGCTTTGTTTTAAAGCCTTTTACACACATCATATCCCACAGAGCGCAGGGAGAATTCCACATACTGTTGACAACGATATCCACATCAAATCGCTCAAGTATATCCTCCCACGCCTCATAGCGTGCCCTGTATTTCTCCTTAACACACTCCAGGTGGCTTGGCAGAAACGCCCTTTTAACATTACTGTTCAGCGGATATTCATGCCGGTTAGGCTCGCCGTCTGTTATCAAAACAACATTATAAAGCTCTTCCCCGTCTTCATTTTTGAGCGAGGACCACATATTGCACAGCGTTGCTACAACGCGCTGGGCGCCGCCGTTATATATTGAATGATAATACGCCGCAATGGTCAGCTTTTTACCGGCGTCCCGCTTGATATGCCTGAAATAATCAAAATCCACGATCTTCTCCGCAACAGAGCAGCGGCTGAACCAACGCCTTTCCGCCAAATTGCAGATCACCTCTTCAAGGCCCCAAGCATCTACCAGCTTAGTAAAGCCTTCCGAAAACAGCTCCGGTCTTAAAAGATCGAGCCATTTGCCCACGCATTCGCCAAGAAAATGCTGATATATCTTTTTTAAAACATCGGCATATTCATCAAGCTTATTGTGCGCGGATAAAAATCTTTTGATCGCATTGTATATCTTGCATTCGGAAAGCAGGGACTCAAACTTTTCCATAGAAAGATACTGCCCGCCGGTAACGCCGATTCCGAAATTATAATTATAAAGTTTATCCTCAATGCCGGAAAACGATTTTGAAAAATAGGCGATTATGAAAAAAGCATAAAGATCCTGCGCCTTGGGAAAATTGCCGTCTTCCACACAGGAAAAAGCCCTGCGGCAGATATCGCCGTTATATATTTTATTCCACAAGCTAAAACGAAATTTATTTTCATCCCAGCAGCATCGGATAAGATCGGCGTCTTCTAACGTTTCAAGGCAGGGATCTACCAGCCTTTGGTTACTTTTGATTCTGCCTTCCGAAAAACCGCCGCGGTTAACGATATTGACTCCGAAATTTAAAATATCCGTTTTCTTTTCTTCTATTGCGTTATATGCGGTTTCACAGGCGTTCAATTCAAAAAAATCATCGCCGTCCGCGAACATGATATATTTACCGCGGGACGCCGCTGCACCGTCTTTTCTTGCCTGCGAAGTGCCCAAATTTTTTTCGTGAAGGACAAGGATGATCCTTTTATCTTTTTCGGCATATTCTTTTAATATTTCTCTGCTGCCGTCCTGCGAAAAATCATCAACACAAATGATCTCTATATCCTTCAAAGTTTGATTGACCAAGCTGTTAAGACAATTCCTAAGCTCTTTTTTCACATTATATACAGGCACGATCACAGACACCTTTGCCATATAATGCCCTCCCCGATTCTACACAAAATAATTGCTGAAACAAACGATTTCAGCATTCATCAAGCACGCAAATGTAATTATTGAAATATTATGAATATTATATACTAAAATTCTACAATTTGCAACCGTATCACAGCTTTTGTCATTAAAAGTAATAATTTGTTACATGATACGCCGCAAATTCACATAAATCGCCTTACGCGATTGCCCCGCAGCACAGATAAAGTTTTGCACGGCTTTTTTCAAAAAAAGCGAATTAAAAAACGCATAAAAAATCCGGTGTAAGAATAACTTACACCGGATGAATCATTTTACTTATTTATTTAAGCTTTTCTTTTTTCTGCTTACTGTAAGCACAACAACTACCGTAGCAGCCGCGCCGATAACGGCAAAGATTACAAGACCTGTTTCAAGACCTGTCTTCGGGCTCTTGGTATCCGTATTGCTGCTTGTTGAACCATTGCTTGATGAGGTTGTGGTTTCAGTAGTTTCCGTTTCTTCTGCCGCAAGCTTCGGAATAACCTCGGATTCCTTTTCGCCGCAGACTGAGCATACGCGCTCTCTGAGGCCTTCCTCAGTTTCCGTTGCTTCCTTTACAACCGTCCACGCGCCGTACTGATGGCCTGTTGCAGGGATAACTTCCGTATACTCTACGCCGCATACCGTGCAGGTGGTTGTTCTTACACCATCTTCCGTGCAGGTTGCTGGCGTTGTGATCTCCCATTCACCTGCCGTATGGCCTGTTGCCGGTACAGGTTCGGTAAATCTTACGCCGCATTCTTCGCAAAACGCTTCACGCTCGCCCGCTTCTGTGCAGGTGGGCTCAATCGTGGTCGTCCACTCGCCGAGGGTATGACCGGTTGCAGGGATGGCTCTTGTAGCGATCTGATCGCCGCATACGGTACATCTCTGCTCTTCCAAGCCCTCGTCTGTGCAAGTGGGAGCTGTTACTTC
>OIXS01000815.1_pt1 | contig 17749 bp, 19 predicted proteins | sample 1587841 | NCBI WGS metagenome assembly OIXS01 (sample SAMN03283254) | human gut metagenome | biome: human-associated habitat; material: feces | host: Homo sapiens | place: USA | collected 2013
CCTTTGGTCTGGATGCAGCTCTTTGGCCGGACCATAACTGCGGAGTCGCAGTTTTTCTTTGTAGACGGGTTTTTCCAGCGAACGGCGGATGAGCTGGTGATCCGGGGTATCGTAATAGATGCTGCAGATGGTATCAAGACCGTATTCATCCATCTGCAGATGACCCGGAAGGCTCTTGCGAAGCTTGCGAGCCATGATCGGGGAAAGCATGTATTTTGTTTCATACCGTTGGAAGGTCATGGGAATCTGTTGGCTTTGCATCATAATCGATTGATCCTTTCGTTTGATTTACTTCCGGAAATGTTTTTTACATTTTTAAGTATAATGAGGAAACTTTAAAGGAACCTTAAAGAATGGACGGAAAATGTGAAAGGTTTGTGAAAAGACGGACCTCTGTAATCCGGATCGCTTTTTGAATACCATATAAAAAAAGAAAGAGCCCTTTTCCGGACACATTCGTTGGAAGCGAATTTGTTCGGAACGGACTCTTGCAGCCGCTATGCAACGTCATGAAACATATAAAATAGGAAAAGCGTCAAAAATCATCTTGGCCAGCGCTCTTTTCTGGACATGAGTGGTGCGAATGGTACATGAGGATGCGTCTGGTACCAGTAAGCTGTGGTAGCGACATCATCCTGACGTTCAAAAAGACCTCCGTGGCTGACACCAATCTGCTGCAGAGTTACCTTAAGGTCCTTCTCAAAAAGGATAGGATCAAGAAGGTGCCAGCGGTAGAAGCTGCGTTGTGGCATCTGATCATCATTGTGGTAATCATTATGAAGGAAGGTATCGTGGCTAGAGTAGTAAGGATAGCCCAGATACGGAGTACAGTACTGATTTTCAACAGTTTGGCCATTTTGCTGTGTTGCAAAGCTCCAGGCACCGCCGAAGTAATCTTCTGTTCCAGTTCCGCAAATGGTTGGATAATCCTTGTCTCCATCGATGTAGAATTTCATCTCACCTTCTCCGTACCAGTAGCGTTCGAGGCTGGTAAGCGCAAGATAAGTTCCAACGTACTGACCTTTCCCTTTGATGTTGTCGAGGACAACGTAGTCTTTTGCCTTTTCCGTTATGCGCTGACGACGCCACTGGGCATGGAAATAGGCAGCATCCTCCGGAACCGTTGTCAGGCAATAGTCGATCTGATAAAAGAAGGCCGGAATCGGCTCATCACACTGATTTTCAATGGTAATACGGGCGTTTTTACGGAACGGCATCGGGAAATAGCTGTTGAAACCACGGGTCGGATTGACAGCAATCGGGACTGAGTTTACCTGGTAGGAAACACCGAAGCCGCAGCAGAAGAAATCGCCAAGCGGGCATTCAACGGATGGGAATTCTTCATCGTCCCAGTACATGCGCAGAACAAGATCCCGCAGAACATAACGGTTACGTTCACTGGTACGGTCTGTAACGGTGATCCAGATGTGCTGAATCATGCCTTCTCCCTGGATCTCACCAAGTGTTACGGTCTCTCCTGCTTCTATTTTCGGGATACACGGGGAACCTTTTCTGGACGGACCAAGATCGCTGGATGCCATGCCGCCTTTTCCTTTTTCTCCGTTCCGGTTTTCCCAGTTGATGGAACGGGACTGTCCGTTTTTCAGCCGGAAAATATTCTGTAAACCACAATCAAACATCATATATTCCTCCTACTCACAAATGAGCAACTGTCTTTTATGTTGAATTGAATTCATTCAACAATTCCGCTTAACAGGTACAGTCTCCACCCATGTTCCAGTTGATTCCTTGAAGGGGATTGCTTGCAAAGTTGTTATTATTGTACACTTTTATTTGTATAAAAGCAATGTGCTACTGCCATAAATCTTTAGCACCACACTCATGAATGCATAACCACAACATGAATTTTAACAAACAGACAGATAAGCCGACTCAAAAAGAAACATCATTGTACCAGCAAGCAGTGCGTCCGTCTATACAAACGCCGAGGGTTCCTCCCACATGGGAAGGGATTCCTCGGCGTTCTTCATTTCATGCTTTTTGATTGCCCGGTCAACAGTATCACGCGCCTTACTGCAATGCACAGATCACAGCCACTGTTTCAGCACATCGTTCAGCTTATTCAAATCAAGCGGTTTGGCGATATGCTCATTCATGCCGGTGTTCTTTGCCAGTTGCACGTCCTCGGCAAAGGCATTTGCCGTCATGGCAATGATGGGCACTTTGCCCCGGCTGCCGGCAAGCGCACGGATCGCAGCAGTGGCTTCGTAACCATTCATGATGGGCATCTGGATGTCCATAAAAATGAGATCGTACCACTTTTCTGGCGCTTCCATCACCTTTTCGACTGCAATTTTTCCGTTTTCGGCGCTGTCGATGGTCACGCCCGTCATTCCTATGATCTCGGTTGCGATCTCACGGTTCAGCTCGTTATCTTCCACAAGAAGGATCCGCTTACCCGCATAGTTTTCCTTCGCAAAGTCTTCCAGATAGTTCCGGGCGTTTTCCTCCTTCTTCCCGGATGTAAACTGCCGCAGAGTTGCCGTCAGACGGGAACGGAACAGTGGTTTTGCCATAAACGCATTCACGCCCGCTGCTCTGGCTTCTTCTTCGATCTCGCTGAAATCAAAGGAAGTCAGGATGATGATCGTGACATCTTCTCCTACCCGTTCCCGGATTTTTCTGGCGGTTGCAATACCGTCTATTTCCGGCATCTTCCAGTCCAGGATCACCGCAAAATAGTCGCGGCCGATCTTGTGCCGCGCCGCGCAGCGTTCCACGGCTTCCTTGCCGGTCAGGACCCATTCGCCCTCTATGCCGATCTCCTGAAGGGTTGCAACGGTGCTTTCGCAGCAGGTCTTGTCATCGTCCACGACCAGTACCGGCAGATCGAGCAGTTCTTTTTCCTGTTCCTTCTCGTTCTCCTGAAGCTTCAGATAAACCGTGACCGTGATCTTCGTTCCCTTGTTGGGAGCGCTTTCGACCTGAATGTCACCATTCATCAGGTTGACGATGTTTCTTGCAATGGCCATGCCAAGACCGGTGCCCTGCACCTTGGTCGTCCGGTGATCGTCTGCCCGGCTGAACGGCTCAAACATGATCTTCTGGAATTCCGGTGTCATACCGATGCCGTTGTCCTCGATGGAAAACTCGTAGCAGCCAAGCTCCGAGAAGCCGTTCGGTTTTTCCTTGATCGTAAGGGTGATGTTTCCTCCATCCGGGGTGTACTTGACGGCGTTGCTCATCAGATTCACAAAGACCTGCTGGATGCGTAGGCTGTCGCCGCAGACCGCTTCGTGCTCAATGTGCTCAACATGGACTTCGAGCTGATGGTGGTGCTCGTCGATTGCCGGTTTTGTGAGGGTGAGCAGGTTATCGACCAGCTCCGGCAGGCTGAAATCCTCCTCGGCAAGGCTTATTCGCCCACTCTCGATTCTGGCCATATCCAGCACTTCATTGATCAGTCCCAACAGATGACGACTCGACTTTGTGATCTTTCCAAGGCACTCGACCACCCTGTCCTGATTTTCAATGTTCGCACCCGCAATGGCGGTCAAGCCAACGATTGCATTCATCGGTGTACGGATATCATGGGACATATTGGAGAGAAATTCCGTCTTGGCGCGGCTTGCGTTTTCCGCCGCCCGGTACGCATCCTTCAGTGCCTTATGAGATTCGATTTCGGCCTTTTTCTCCTGTGACACATCCATAGATGCCAACAGTGCTTTGACCAGCTTTGTGCCATCCCACTCCAGCGGAATGAAGGAACCGATCTTATAGGTGTTTTCATCTATGGAGCAGTATTCAAATTTGTAGATGTCGTTCTCGCCCTGCAAATTCCTGCGGATATTTTCCGGTGAGAACAATGCGTCCATCGCCGCCAATGGCTCCAACGTCTTATACCTTGCAGCCACCTGCTCCACAAAATCATGGTAAGCCCCCGTCGGCGCATAGATCATGTCGCCTTGCAGGTTATAGAACCGATACCGGTCATTCTCCAGATCGCAGACGACAAAGCGGTCCAGCAGACGCACCATACTCTTGATCAAAAGATCCATCGATGCGTTATCTGAGGCCATCTGCATCCGCCGTGCCGTCTCTGCTTTGGACTCTGTGATGTCCCGCAGAAAAATCATCGCATATTCGGAATCTTCGATCTCGCCGCGCATGACCACGTTGCTGACCCATCGTTCCTCCCCATCCAGAACGATGCGGCACTCCTGACGCAGCTCCGTCTCAAGCCCCTTTAGTTTTTCCGTGATGTAGGCGCGATTATAGAAATTCGTTACAGACTTTTTGTCCTCTTCAACCACATAGTTATCCACAAAGAATCTGACCAGTCCATCCCATGTGTGGTTCTGCTCAAAGGCCGTCATCAAAGAGGGCTCCACTTTGAAAGCATCAAAGGTATTCTTTTCCAGATTTACATAGTATTCGCAGAGGTTTGCGCTGGTAAATGCACGGTGAAATGCCGCTGCCCGCTGCGCCTGCATCCGGCTTCTTTTTTCCACGTCAATGTTGCTGATGATTCCGGCAATTCGATTGGCCGAGCCATCCAGACGGCGTATCACCTCCGCCGATGCCCGGAACCAGTGGTATTGGCCATCCTGTATTTTCAGCCGGTACTCAACATTATACTTTGTAGTATTGGTTTTGTCCGCAATCGTTTCCAAAAGCAGCTGCATTACCCGGTCATAGTCCTCCGGGTGCAGAAGGTTCGACCACGAATCCAGTTTGTTCGGAAAATCCAGAATGTCATGATATCCAAGGATCTGCCGGAACGCATGGCTCCAGTTCACATGAACGATCTCACCGTTTTCATTGCACTCAAAATACCACAGTGCAGAATGGATGGATTCATTGACCAGCGCAAGGTTCTCATACGCCCAGTTCATCTGTACTGACATGATCCAGATCGGTGTTCCATCCGTATCGACTGCATCTTTTTTGTAGAGACGCACATAGACGGGAGAGCCATCTGCTGTAAGGATCCGGCCTTCCCCTTCGCCTTGGAGCTGACGAAAGCGTGCATTGTCAAGGAATGCGGCATCTTTCTTATAGAAAAGATTCTTCAGCGAACCCTTTGTCTGCTCCATCAGGGATGCATAGCTGTGGTTCAGATTATGCAGAAACAGATCACTGACCGACAGGATCGATAATTCGGCATCATAGTACCCGGTAATGGTTCCGACACCGCCATTATGATAGATCGTCTCCCGCATGGCCTGAAATGCATTTTTTCCCAGCCTTACCGTATCGGAAGTGTAGATTTCATCTGTAAGTCTTCTATCGAATTTCATTTTCATCCTCGTAGGGTTTTGATCCCGCCGCGCACTTCAATTCTGGTATGTCTTTTATGGTCAACTGGCATACTGATTTGTGATCAAGCTTGTATAGTATACTTGCGCAGCATTTCGATTTCAAGCGCTAATTGGCATTGGCTGTGTAAAAAAGAGAGGCCAATCTGCGTAAAAATTTGCGCAAGTTGATTCCTGTACTTTTCCACAATCCGGCTATCAGTATAGACAGCCGCCTTGCGATGCGATATACTCGAACCAGATCAACATTCCCGCCGCAGCACGCGGAAAGATTGTGGGGAAAATATACGGGTAACAGGCGCATTGCTCCGCAATGCTGCTATATAAACTAAAAAATCCGCCGAGGATGCCTCCCAACTGGGAAAGCTCCTCGGCGACTTTTTTTAACGTGTCTGTGTTTTCTTGGTGGTATCCTTTTCAGGTCACTCGCTTATGGAATCTATTTTTTCGCGTTTTGCGGCAAACTTCTCTGTTATACTCCAAACACTGTTTTCGTCAGTCGAATACCTGCCGCTGTTTTCATGGTATGTTCCATAAAAGATCGGATTGCCTGCTGGCTGCACCTGCTTTCGGATGCATTGACGATATAATCCGCCTCGATCAAAATCTGGTAGTCGATTGCGTCGATCTGCTCCGGGCTATGGTGGTGCCCCACCAGATAAGCCACCCGGTTCACAGGATATATTCCATCTGCCGTTCCTTTGTCCTCATGCCCATTTTTTCGTAGAAGTGCTCTGCCGAGGTGTTTCCTGCCCAGACGTTCAGTGTCACCTCATAGCAGCCTTGCTCTTTTGCCTGCTGCTTCACATATTCAAACAGGCTTTCTCCGATGTGCTGTCCCCGTGCCTGCTGATCGACGCACAAATCGTCGATGAACAGTGACTTAAAGGGCACCATATTCGTAGAAAATGGCTGCTCCTGCATTTGACAGAAGGCATAGCCCATACACACATCATCTTCGTTCACGGCAACATAGATGGGTTTATCTTCCTGCTTCAAAAGTTCAGTCAGTTCGCAGACAGTGTATTTGGTGGTGCCGGGAATAAAAATATCCGGTCGAATCTCTGCATGGATCTGCAATACCTGCCCCAGCAGCGCAAGAAGTCTGGGAATATCTCTTTCCTCTGCCTTACGGATCTTCATTTCATTTTGCTCCTTCCCTGTTTTCAATTTTACGAATTCAGTATACCACACCAAATCCCATTGTAAAAGAGGATATGTACGCCGCCCGCAGGCGGCACCCTTTATTCTCCCGGTGATTCTTGAAGCCAGCCTTTGCGCAACTGATCCAGTGCGTGGGTCTCGAGCCTTGAGACATAACTTCTACTGATCTGGAGCAGCTGTGCCGTTTCCAGCTGGGTCAGGGGCGGCTGACCCGCCAGCCCGTACCGCAGCAGGATCAGCTTGCGCTCCCGGGCGGGCAGGCCCTCGATCAGCCTGCGCAGCCGCTGGGCCTCGTCCTGCCGCTCACAGGCATCTTCCATGCAGAAACCGTCCTGCAGTACATCGGAAAGGGTCAGTGCGCTGTCCTCCTTTCCCGCTTCCAGTGTCTCCTGCAGGGAAACGACCACGCCATTTCTGCGCTCCCTGCGAAAATGCATCCGCAGCTCATTTGCTATCCTCTCCCCAGCGCACTTTGGGATGGAAAAGAGAATCCACCTCTTTCACGCAATGACGCATCTACGTCAAAATGGATTTTTGGGAGTCGAGAGAGCGGTTTCTTTTTTCTGCTTCAGAGGGTGTCATGTGAGGGTCGTGGTCTAACCCCTCTATACATCTTACAGGTAAGTTTGGCAGGCCCCCGCACCACCGTAGAGGCGCAGGCGTTCTACCGTATGTACCACTCTTACGCCGACATCCCGAACCCATGGGACCGTCTGCGTTGGTGCCGCTATGGTCTTGACCTGCTGCAAAAAGAGGTTGCTGCCATGGTGGGCATGGAGGAATGGCTCTATCGGGATCTGGAAAGCGGCGCATTTCACCGCAGCTTTACGCCGGAACTTGCGGACAAGCTCGCCGCCCTTTACGGCATCCCGGTGGAGGACATTCTGGACGACTACACCCTGTTTCTGCACCGGGGCGGCGGAGACTTCCTCCGCAGATACCGGGAGGCAAAAGGCTGGAGCCGTCAGCAGCTTGCCGACCATGCCAAGGTAGGCAGGACAAGTATTCGCTGCTGGGAGACCGGACAGAAAACCATCAGCCAAAAGTGTTTCCGGCTTCTGGCCGAAAATCTTGGGCCCGATTTTCTTTCTATGCTGCGCATGTGAGGTATGGTAATTTTTCTCCGGCCAAACGAAAAAGCTCGTCTGCAAGCCACGATATGTGGCAGCGCAGACGGGCTTTCGTTATGGAATCATTCTGTTTCAATTATTCTGATATTCGCTCTGACTTACATGGCGTTCCGTAAAACACGCAGTCGTTCTTCAAACGTTGCTTTCCATGCCGGATGCTCGGAGAATACGGTGTGCTCCACCTGACGGACTTGGTTCAGTCCGATGTTCCGCACCGCTTCCACTGCAGCATCTTTTTGGCTCAGATGGCGTTTTCCCACGGTCAGACAGTTTGCGCCTTCTGGCGTGTCGTACTGCTGAAACGCCCGGTTGAAGTCCATCAGGTCATGCAGACGGATGGGCTGATTGGTTTCGTTGTCTACCAGCAGACCCCAATTTTCCCAATGACGGTCGGTATTGCCCACCAGATAATCCAGAATGTTCATCATATAGTAGCTGGGAGCATCCAACTCTAAGATCTTATCCAGCGTGTTCCAATCATGGTTCGTGCAGTAGACGTCATAGGCTGCATAGGTCACAAGACTGTATCGCTGAGATGTCATGATTTTGCTGATAGAAACCGGCTCATTTTCAAACATCCCCTGCTCATACAGTACCTGATGGCAGTCAAAGCACCGGCAGATTTTGCTTGCCAGCACTTCACGTTCCACCGCTTCCCTGCCACCATCCTTGTAAAGATAGAAGCCATCCTCTTTTCGCACCCACGCCTTGGGGTACAAGCCGCCCGTAGACAGGTCATTTGCCAGAAGATGGGCGTTTGTCACCGTCATTTGGTGCCCCCGCAGCGCAATATCCACAAGCGCATTGCTTAAGGAGTGTGCAAAAAGGTTGATATCCTCGAATCGAATCTTCTCGTTTTCTTCTTTCACCCAGAACACATCCAGCAAAGACAGACAATGGTAGGATAATGCAATCTGTGCTCGTTCCCTGTCCGTAACACTCTGAGATGCACCGATACTGTTCAGGATTTCCTTGGCGTAGGTGCGATCCAACGTCAACATCCGGGAGGCACACCAATAGTAAAAGTTCGTTACATTATTGATGCGCTCGTCAAAATCATCCGATTCCACCAGAACCAGATCATAGGGCATGAAATCCTCGAGGCAGACCCTGCATTCCCCTGTCGTGCTGAGTTGTGCCACACAGCTTTCCCGGTGCATGATCTCGTAAAACATGGTTTTCATCCCTCCCTGCGTTCTGTGTCTTGCTCTGTATTTATATTACCTTCTTTTTTCACGGGACGCAAGAGCTTTTACTTTTCAAAAAGCTTTTTCTGCTGCTCCATCAGGACGGTTTCGATACGCTCTTTCAGCAAAAAGTGGAACTGTTTTGGGTAATATGCAGCGTCAAATAATTTCCAGCCATTTGTGATCCTCCGCCATTCTTCCCTGCGTCTTTTCAACAAGCAGAACCGGGTCATATTCCGGAACGCCAACAGCATCCAGATAGTAATCCAAGCCCTTTCGTGTTTTCGGAATGCATCGGTCTGCCAGAAAGGCCAGGAAGTCTTCCCATGAGGGCGTTTCGTTCACACCAAACGCAGTATCCAGTATTTCGTCAACTTTGTTTTCGATGCAGATCTGCTCCGCTGTAAAATCTGCCAAAATCACGGTACACAACGTATCTCCGTCATAATACCGATATTCTTTCAGCTGATGTCCTTTCTGTTCTGCATTTCTGCGGAACAGTTCCGAGTCTGTTGATGCAAGCGGTCGGACGGTGATTTTTTCACCGTCAAAAGAAAGTTCTACCCGGTTATCTTTCTGGATTCCCATCGCACGAAGCCACCCTGCCGGGAGATTGACCGAATACTTTTCTGCATTCTTTCCTGCTGTTCCCCCGGCTTTTCTTCTCATAATTTTCACGCTGCGACGATTCATGCACTTCACCTTCCCTTGCAAAAAGAATACCATATTGGCCGCCAACAATCAATGATTTTATTTTGTCAGCAAAATTCCAAAAACTTATGTAACACAAAAAGCCCCACGCTCAACACTGCCTCTGAATCTGACCGTCTCTGGTCGGAGCAGAAAAGCATATGTTGAGCGTGGGGCTTTGTTTATCGGCTCGGCTGCCAGCCGGGCTTTTGGTGTTCCTTGGGTTTGTAAGTTCCTTTGGTAGTATCGATCACCGCCTGCAGCAATTCGAGCTTCTGCCATGTGGGGCAGTTCAGACGGTCGATTTTTTCGATCACATAGTTGGCGTGGGCGGTTGCGACCCGTTTTCCGAGTTCGTCCCATCCCTCTTTCGTTTTGGGGTAATGTACCACCACTTCAATGGGGGCACTCTTTCGCATGGCTCACTCACCTCCGATTACATCGCTATCACCTCATTTTTACGGGTTACTGGTTGTCCGCTATTCGCTGCGATTTCCGCTCAGAACGTTCAGAGCCAGACTGACCAGCAAAGCCATATCAATGCGGAGCATTTCAGCCTTGCTGGCATAGCCCATAAAGCGTTCGATGCGGGATTTATCGATCGTGAAGATCTGCTCCAGAAGAATCATGGACGGTTCTTCAAAGGCCGAGTTGGAATCCACCAGCACATGGGTGGGCTGTTTTTTCTTCTTTTCCGTCCGGGTGGTAACAGTTGCAACGATCAATGTAGGCAAATTCCACACCGGCATTCGACGTGATCCCCACAAAGTAAAGTGTATCCGGGTTTTCGGCCACCAGATTTGCACGAAGGCGTTCGCCCGCCGTCAGGCAGGTAGCATTGCCGGTCTGAATCGCAAACAGCGTTGCTTCGTCTTCTTTGGTAAGGCCGTAGAAGACTTTGCAGCGAATCGTCACATCCTTGCCACCGTTGCAGGTTCGACGGGCTTCCACCGTGTTCTGCCCATCAAAAACATAGAAGCGCCCATCCCGGTAGCTGACCTTCGGCTCGTTCGCGATGTACTCCGAGAAGTTTTCCGCAATCTGCGAAACCTTCTCCATCCGCAGCATACGCTGATATTCAATACACGGGATCAGCAGTGCACTGTTTACCATCTGATAGGCAAACTTGCATTCAGGCAAAGTGTTCAGGTTCAGATTGGAATACAACAGTCCCAAAAAGCAAAAAAATCCCGCCTGAAAAGCAAAACCTTCGCTTTGCCCTCAGACGGGATGTCTTTCGACACGACTGTTAGCTAAATCAACCAATAAAGGCCTCCGAATCTCTTTCTTATTAGGAAAAGATTCAGAGGCCTCTGTTTTACAATTTTTTCGGAATAGCGGCTTTCACTAGCAGCATCATGGGACGGCGCAGTTCATCCTTCATGCCGTAAACACTCAGCATCTCTGCAGAGGTTCTTTGTCATATTCGCTGGTATGGAGTGGTTTCACTGGCTGCATGGAGTCGCAAATCACTGCGGCCACAACACGAATCGTTTTCATAACGTTCTCCTTTTGGATTCATTATAATGGCCGACCGTCAGAAGTCCCACCGACATGATAGAACACCCTGTTTCCTGCTTTTCTTGCAGTAAGCAGCCCCATCTCATGGAATTTCATCACAAACGTCCGAATGGTTGCATACGCAGCGTTTCGGAAATCCTTTTCCAGCTGCTTTGTGGTAAACTCCTCTGCACCATAAGCAGACAGAACATACTCCCAGAGCAGCCGTTCTTTTTCTGTGATTTTTCCTTCCGCAAGAGCAGTTTGATATACCTCAAGATCAGTTTTCGGCGGGACTGCATCCACCTGCAGGCGGTTATAGACCTCATTGCAGAAGTAGAACAGAAAGGGAGTCACATCCGTATAGCCGGAAATCAGAGCATTTCTCTCCACGCGTTCGTAGGCTTTGTAATATGCGTCCTTGTTTTCAGCGATGTATCGGGAAAACGGCGTGAACAGTGCCGCAGGATAGCCCTGCTGAACAAGATACCAGAGGTGGAATAGCCGTGCAGTGCGTCCATTCCCGTCAAAATAGGGGTGGTAGTACGCAAAGGCAAAGTGCAGAATGGCAGCCTTATGCAGCTCATTGATGCCGTCATTGGCATTCGCAAAATCGACAAGACATTTCATGGCACCGGGAAGCCGCTCTGCCGGAAGTCCCGGTCTGGGTTCTTCACCGCCCACAATAAAAACCTCGCCATGCCGATAAAAGTGGTTTGGTAGTAATCGATCTTCATCCGGGAGATAATCCCCTGTGCTGATCTGATATAGGTGATGCAGATTCTCCTCGGTAATCGTATTCTGACGATCCGCGATAAACTCCAGTCCGCGCTTCATACCATAGATGCGGGCTTCTTGTTCATCACGAGGGGCATAACCATCGAGGATATAACGGATACTGCTGCGGGTCGAGCGGATACTTTCAATTTGAAAAGTCGCATAAATTTCCTCGGTCATCGCCGACAAACCGAAGTTTTGTCCACTGACAGGGACAGAGAGCAACTGCTTCATACCATTTGTTGAAATTTGCGCGAGGTTCGGCAGGTAAAACAGCTTATTTCCAGAAAAATCAGTCAACGGCAGAGGCTGCGCAAAGTTTTGCCGCAGCAATTCGGCAAATTCTTTGACGCTGACAGTCGAGTACTTGTATTCCATCCGATTGAGTTCAAGCAAATGCTTATCTGAAAGCATTTTGGCAAACTGTGCCCCATCCATTCTGTCCACCTCGCAGTTGATACTTATTGATACTATATAGTATCAATATATCGATTCTTTATAAAAAAGTCAACCGAAACAGGCCGAACCAACTTTTTTCCATACTTTCCGTCAAAATTCCCGTGGCACAGCCATGAATCACATCTCCATCGGCTTATTCCCCACTTCGTCCAGATACGCATTCAAAAATTCCGCTGCAAGGCTGTTTGGACGGATGTTTTCTCTGGCTTCCTGTGGGGTGAACCACTTGCAGCGGTCCACTTCGTGGTTGATATGCAGCGCCTTTGCGGTTCTGACGAAAGCCGTAAAGTTGCACATCAGCGTGTTAGACGGCTCAAAAAACTTGGTACGGTTGAACCGGAGGTGCTCTACTTCCAACCCGGTTTCTTCCCGGACTTCCCGAACCACGGCGTGTTCTTCTGCCTCACCGCGGTTCACATATCCAGCCACCAGAATATAAGAGGGCTTGCCGTACCGCATTCAAAGCAATGCTTCTGAATCATTTTTACACTCCAAACACTGTTTTCGTCAGCCGGATACCTGCTGCCGTTTTCATCGTATGTTCCATAAAGGTTCGGATTGCCTGCTGACCGTACCCGCTTTCGGACGCATTGACGATATAATCCGCCTCAATCAGAATTTGATAGTCAATGCCGTCGATCTGCGCCGGGCTATGGTGGTGCCCTACCAGATAGGCCACCCGGTCGATCTGTTCTGCTGTCATGCCGGTATCCGCCAAGAACTCCCGCACCAGCGGGGCACCCTCCTGCTCCTGATATTTACCATTGGTGTTGCCGTACTTTTTGCGGCAGAGCGGGCAGGCGATATCGTGGGTGATGGCCGCCACCTCCAGAATAAACTGCGTGTCTGCGTCCAGCCCCTCCAGCTCACCAATGGTTTTGGCATAGGTCCACACGCAGCTCAGGTGCGTGATGTCATGGATATTCCCTTCGGAAAAGGCGATCATCTTTTCCATGATCTGTGCAATGGTCATCATTTGTTTCACTCCCGTTTTTAATACTTAAATGTTCACCTTGATAAACGCGAATTTGTTTACTGTTTCTTATCATTGAAGTAAATGATAAATGCTCCCATCACAGCAACAGCAAGAATAACGCCCCACTCTGGTGCATTGACCCAATTTGCAAAGATGGCACCACTTATATACCCAACAATTACGGTTACGATCATTGCTAAAATCGCTTTCCCCATACAATCACGCTCCTCGTCAAATTTCGATTTATCAAATAAGAATTTCCGTCAATTTTTCTCTTGATGTGGCTCGCTTCTAAGAGTAGGAACGAACTGTTCTGCTGCCGGAGACGGACCATTCGGGTCGATCTCCGGCAGTATTTTTGTTATCGCCTATTAAAAAACAGCCGGAACGACTTTCTGCTGCGCTACATCGATGATGCCGTATGTATTCAGTCTGAGTTTTGGAATGACCGGAAGGCTGACGAAGGCGAGGGTCATAAAGATGCCGATATCTTCCGCTACACCATGTGCCTTGAGGGCATCGTTCAGCGCCTGCATTTTCGCCGCAACGCTCTCTGCGCTTTCGGTGCTCATCAATCCGGCCACCGGAAGCGCAAGTTCTGCCACGACCTGTCCATCTGCCACAAACGCAAGTCCGCCTTTGTTTTTCCGCACGGTGTTGCCGGCCAGCATCATATCGGTATCGTTGTCCCCTGCCACGATCAGGTTATGGGAATCATGTGCGATGCTCGATGCAACGGCTCCGCATTTCAGGCTGAAGTTTCCTAAAAAGCCAATGCCCACATGGCCGGAGTGATGATGCCGCTCAAAAACGGCCAGTTTTACGATGTTGTGTTCCGGGTCCACACCGGGAGCTTTGCCCGGATGCCGTTGGAACGGGATGATTTTTTCCTCCGTAAGCAGCTCGCCCCGGTTCAGGCAGATGACACGCTCCTGCTCCCCGCTTTCCCGAAGTTCCAGGTCCTGCAGTGTGATCTCATCCAGATCAAAGGAATCCATAACATGGGAAAATCTCACACGGTCGATGTCAAGCGGTGCGGGTTTCAGCGTTTTTCCGTGCTCGGCCACCAGCGTGCCATTCTTGTAAACCTGTTCGACCGTAAAGGATTCCAGATCAGGAACCACAACCAGATCTGCCCGGTACCCCGGTGCTACGGCACCGCGCTGCTTGAACCCAAAATACTGTGCCGGGACCAGCGTTGCCATTTTGACGGCCACTGCTGGGTCTGCGCCCAGCCGGATCGCTTTACGGATGTTGGAATCGATGTGTCCGCTGTCCAGCAGGTCACCGGGGTGCTTATCATCTGTCACCAGCATACAGCGGCTGCAATAGGGCTCCCGGAACAGCGGCATCAGGGCCTCCATATTTTTGGCAGCCGTTCCTTCCCGGATCATGATGTATTGTCCGAGCCGGAGTTTTTCCATGGCTTCCTCGATGTTGGAGCACTCGTGATCAGACTGAACGCCTGCCGCAATATAAGCATTCAGGTCCTTATCGCTCAAGAGCGGTGCGTGTCCATCCACGATCTTTCCCGCTTCGGTGCAGTCGCGGATCTTCTGCAGGATCTTCGGGTCACAGCGCACCGTCCCGTAGGCATTCATCAGTTCCGCAAGCCCCAGCACACGGGGATCGCCGTAGTAAGGCCGGAGCTGTTCTGCGTTCAGCACCGCACCGGATTCATCCAGATCCGTGGCCGGAACACAGGAGGGCAGCATGAAATAAACCGAAAGGGTCAGATTTTTTGTCGTTTCCAGCATAAAATCCAAGCCTTCCAGCCCCGCAACGTTCGAGATCTCGTGTGGGTCTGTGACCACCGCAGTGGTACCGTGGGGCAGCACTGCCTGCTCGAAAGCCGGACCACAGAGCATGGAGCTTTCGATGTGGATATGCCCATCGATCAGACCGGGACAGACATATTTGCCGCGCAGATCAACTTCTTTCCGGCCGTGATACGCACCCACGCCCACAATGCAGTTTCCGCTGATGGCAATATCAGCGGTGTCGATCTCATCGGTAAACACATTGACGATTCTGGCATTTTTCAAAACCAGATCGGCCAGAGCATCTCCTCTGCCTGCCGAGATCCGGCGTTTCAGTTCATCGGACTGCATAGAAACATCTCCTCTCTGAAGTTCGATTTTCTCACCTGTGGATTGGTTCTGCCATTATTCTACCACGCCTTGCCGCTGCGGAAAAGATGTCGGGAAACAAAAATGGCCCCGGAGGGCTTGTTACAGCTCTCCGGGGCCACCTTATGTGCGTGTGTGACTTGGCGCAGACCGTCAGCACTCCACTGCCACCTTGATCACGCCGTCCCGTTTCTTTTCAAACAGCTCGTAGCCCTCTGCGATCCGGCGCAGGGGGTAGGTGTGGGTGATGAGCGGTTCGGTATCGATCTTGCCTTCTGCGATGAGACGCAGCGTTTCTTCACAATCGCAGCCGTCCACGCCGCCGATCTTAAAGGTGAGGTTTTTGCCGTACATTTCCGGCAGCGGCAGGGTCTGTGCCTTATCGTACAGTGCCACCACCGTCACAATGGCGTTGGGCCGTGCACACTCCCATGCCAGCCGGAAGGTGGAGTCTGCCCCTGCCACCTCCAGCACCACATCGGCCCCGCCGTGGTCGCTGTGGGCACGCACAAAGGCGGCGCAGTCCTCCGGCTGCACGGTGAGCACCTGCGGGTAGTGCCGACGGATGAACTGCAGGCGGCTTGCGTCCTTTTCACAGACGATGATGCGCTTGGGGCTGTGCAGCATGACGCACAGCAGCGTGCAGATGCCAGTCGGCCCTGCACCGAGGATCAGCACGGTATCCTCGGGGGTGATCTCCGAGATGCGTGCCGCCCAAAAGCCAGTGGCCAGCACATCGCCCACCAGCAGCGCCTGCCGATCGGTGACGCCGTCCGGGATCTTGTTCAGTCCCTGATCCGCAAAGGGCACCCGGACATACTCCGCCTGCCCGCCGTCGATGCGGCAGCCCAGTGCCCAGCCGCCGTTTTGATCGGTGCAGTTGTTCACGAAGCCCTTTTTGCAGAAGAAGCACTCTCCGCAGAAGGTCTCCACGTTCACCGTCACCCGGTCGCCGAGTTTCACATTGGTCACCGCACTGCCCACTTCTTCTACGATGCCCACCATCTCGTGCCCTACGGTGATGCCGGGCACCGCCCGGGGCACGCTGCCGTGCTTAATGTGCAGGTCGCTGGAGCAGATGCTGGCAAGGGTCACCTTTACAATGGCGTCCCGCTCGTGCTGCAGCACCGGCTTTGGTTTTTCCATCAGGGCAAACGTCCCCTCTGAAACATAGGTATAGGTCAGCATGCTTTTTACCTCCATGCGCTTTGATATTTCCGGACTTGAGTATACCACGCAGCTCTCCGCCGATTAGATCTTGGGCTGATACTGCATGCTGGACACATTGTAAACGGTAACAAAAGCCTTGGGGTCTTCCCGGTTGATAAAGTTCATCAGCTTCTGATATTCGCTCTTGTCCACGATGGTAATGATCTCGTTGTGCTTTTCCAGATTGTATGCACCGATGGCCTCGTACATGGTCGCACCGCTGTGCAGGTCATGGAGGATGAACTGACGCAGCGCCTCCTCTTTTTCGGTGATGATGCAGACGCGGCGTTTGATGCTGTTATCAAAGATGAAATGGTCCAGCACGATGCCGTTGAAGTAAGTACCGAGGATACTCAGCACCACGGTCTTTTTATCGTAGACCAGGGCCGCGGAAAGCGCCACACACATTCCCGACAGAGACATGGCTTTTCCCAATTCCATGTGCAGGTACTTGTTCATGATCTTTGCCACGATATCCAGCCCGCCGGAGGATGCATTGCGGTTGAACAAAATACTCAGCCCGATGCTGACCACCAGAATATAGCACAGCACGTCCAGCTCCTGACTGCCGGTCATCGAGCCGAACTCCGGGAACAGCTTTTCAAACAGCCCCAGAAACACCGGCAGCAGCACACTGGTGTATACGGTCTTTGCGCCAAATTCTCTGCCGCAGGTAAAGAACCCGATGATGAGAAGCACGACGTTCAGGATCATCGTAATGACCGACAAGGGCAGCGGCACAAAATTGGACAGCACGATGCCAAGGCCGGAAATGCTGCTGACGGATGTATGGCTCGGCACCAGAAAAAAGAAAACGCCCGCCGCAATGATCGCCACCGCCCCGGTCAGGACTGCCGTCTCCCTCAGGACTGCGCCGGTCTTTCCTTTTACATCACTCATCTTTGTCCCCCTAAAATCAAATTTGTTTCACCGATTTCCTCATCTTTGTCGATGCGGACAAGGAGCTTACCGCCAAAGCGTTTGTATTCCATAGTGAAGTACCTCCATAAATTCCGAGTTGCTGTTCTCAGTATACCATGTTTTTCCCTTGCGGAAAAGATAGCGAAACAAAAATGCCCCCGGAGGGCTTGTTGCGGCTCTCCGGGGGCATCTTATGTGCGTTGTGCCTTGGCGCACACGACCGGCGTTTTACTCGATTGCAATCAGATTCGGGTTCTCAGGCAAAGCCTTCGTCTGCTGAGGAGCAGGCAGCTCGACGTGCAGGACACCATCCTCGAACTTTGCATGG
>OIXS01000828.1_pt1 | contig 17602 bp, 3 predicted proteins | sample 1587841 | NCBI WGS metagenome assembly OIXS01 (sample SAMN03283254) | human gut metagenome | biome: human-associated habitat; material: feces | host: Homo sapiens | place: USA | collected 2013
CTACCTTGTTGGCTACGCCGTATGTTACGGCTTCGTCATTCAGCGTTACTGTGCCGAGCTCGCTGCCCTCTACTGTGATCTGTACGCCAAGCGCGGGGATAACCGCACCTTCCTGTGCGATATGGCCGCAGCCTTCGTAGATCATGTCAGCTTCTTTACCGTCTTCTCCTCTTGTGGGAGCTACATCGTTATTCGCGGAAACGATATCGCCAACATGTGTATTCGGATCAAGCTCGCCGGTCTCCTGCTTTGTATTATGGCACATGGAGCACTCATAATTTACAGTACCAGGAGTCTGGCAGGTTGCGCCTGTTGAAGAAGTGATCTGCCAATCATGCTCGATCATCTCAGTTTCTACCTGCGCTACGATAACCGTTGTGCAGTCTGCGCAGTGAGAACCTTCGGTAAGGCCTGTAGATGTGCAGGTAGCAGGTACAGCTTCATCTGTAACGATGTTCTTATGATTTTCAGGATCCATGCCAAGGCTTGTGGGCTCAATCGTTGTTACGCCGCAAGCTGTGCAGCGTTCACCGGCTGTAAAGCCTTCAACAACACAGGTTGCCTCAATCGCTGCAATCTCTTCAAGAGCTTCGTGATTGCTGGGATCAAGCTCGCGCGGCGCTCTCATAGTCTCGCCGCATACGCATTCATACTCATCCCAGCCCTGCGTTTTGCAGGTAGAAGCCTGGGATTCACCGGTAGGAGTCCACTCATGATCCTTAGTTGCAGGGATCTCAGCGCCGGGTACGGTATAACCGCAAACAGAGCACTTCTGGTCTGCTTCCTTACCGGCTGTTGTATGAGTAGGAGCTACTGCGGTGCCGGGTACAGCTTCCATTGAGCAAGCAACCGGGTCGCCGGCAGTGGCAACTTCAGTATAAGAAGTTGTGCCTTCTTCCCAAGCAGGCCAGCTGTAGGAAGTGGTTGTATGTGTGCCGTTATTATTGCTTTCGGTCTTTGCAGCCGTGTTCGCCGGTGCAGTCGGTTCCGTGCCTGCTGCTACAGTTACCTGCGTGGAACTGCTATCAGCAAAAGTATACGTGTAAGTTACTTCTTCCGGCTCAGACGCATTGGGATCGCCAATGCCGATATCTTCGAAACCGAAAGTGGTGTATGTGTTGGGATGGCCCTGGTTATCAACTGAATTCGGGAAAACAATATCCTTTTCAATTGTGTTAAGAGAATCCGTTCTTACAGCAGAGCGGTAAACATTAACCTGAGGTGTAAATACATCTGCAAGGTCGCAGTCCTGAAGCAGGATAAAGCCGAATACGCCCAGAATAGAGCCGTCTACCGTATCCAAAGTGTTTCTGCCGGCCTTGACTGTTGTGGTTTCATTCGTCGGGTTCTGGTCAAGGTCACCACCGTTTACATTGAGTGTCCAACCATCGTTTCCGCCGGCAAGCAGATAGCTTGAGGAACCGCCGTCGGTGATCCTATCCTTATCGGTCTCATAGTTTGTGCGGTCTGCAAGCATGGTCGGCGCCAACGTTGCATTGGCATCTGTGCCGCCCTCACCGTGCGGCGTATAAGCATACATATCATCACTGAAATATACCGGTACGATGTATGCCGGATCGTAGTCAAGCGTTACGGAATAGGAATAGAGCGAGTCAACACCGGAAAGTGAGATAACAAGCGCGAAAGGCGCGATGTCATAAAATTCGGAAATTGAGTTGCCTGTTGTATCAGCTTCAAAATCCGCATTCAAGGTAGCCCATTTCATATCATGAATGTCATAACGAACGGCATTGGGCTTAGCATTTGTGCCCATATTCCAGAACCTGCCATAGCTGGTATAGGCAACAGCAGTCATATGCCAGTGGACATCATAATCCGTTGAATACGGCTCCTGGCCGGCCTCGTAACCCGCGTTAGCAGGGTTATTATAAGCCAGCGCAGAAAGAGGGAAGCTGAATAAAACCATCAAAACGGCAAGAATTACCGCCAATGATTTTTTCATTGTTTTCATAGGATAAAATCCCCCATTATCATTAATTTAGGTTGATTTGTTTATAAGATAATACAGATCGTAGGTATGAAACCCGGATCAGCTTATTATGGTATCTGCATATTCGATCGTATCTGAATTCTGGAAATAGAACGCATAGTAAACCATGTAATCATTTACATTTATGTTTCCATCACGTGTAATATCTACGCCGAGATCATATTCAGCGCTTGAACTGTTAACGAAATATTTGCTGTAATAAACCATATAGTCGTTAACATTGATATTACCGTCTCCATTCCAGTCACAGGCTACGATGCCTATCATTGTTTTGGAATCTATTTCTCCGCCGTCAACAATAATGGTAAACGGCCTGGAAAAACCATAATGATACGTAATCATTGCCTCGTAGGTGCCTTCCGGAACATCTTTAAGCGTGAATTTACCGGTCTCATCTGTTGTTGCTTCAATAGCGCCGGTTTCCGTTTGCACCGTGACAACAGCACCTGTTGTGGGGTAGCTGCCTTCTGTTAAATCGGGTGACAAAAGCGCGCCTACATATGCCGATACATCATAATACTTAGTAAGATCAGGCGAGAGATCACAGGTCATAGAATAGACCGTGCCGGGATAATCCTCCGGATCGGAAAGCGCATAGCAATTATAGATATAATCGCCCGCCTCCGTAGTTGTTCTATCGCCGTAATTGACCTCAATATAGGTACAGTTGGGATCTTCATCTACGGTTAAAGCATTCTGCATATCCACGGGCGCATCACCGCTGACGGTCATATCTATCGTTAAAAGATCTGCTCCGTTATCCGGAAGAACGGTTGTGGAACCGATATTGCTTGAAAGGATAAAGAAACTCAATTCTCCACCCGTCCAAGACGTTAAAACGCCGCTTGTTTGGGCAAGCGAATCGGAAAGCAGTTCAGAACCGACAGAGCTGAAAGACAGCTGCTGCGTATCAAAATACGCGGTGAACTGCAAATTCGCAACCGAATAAAGATCCGAAACAGAAAGCGTCATCGTATAATCGCCGGGGGCAAGGGCATTGCCGTCGCAAACATTGCCTTCGCTATCCGTATAGGCGGCGGTTATTGCCGGCCGCTGCGAGCCGAGCGCGCCCTGCTGCTCCTGCGCCCCGGCAGGCAGCCCTATTGAAAGAGCGCTTGCAAAAAGCAGGGCGGATAGCGCAGCGCATATACATTTTTTTACTGTTTTATTCCGCATGGTAAAACCCCAAATTGTTTGCATTTTAAACTGCCGCATCCGGCGGGGTCACCCCCGCCGGACACTTTGTGTTTAACTGGTTTACTCAGTAATGTTGCTTTTACTGAATTACGGTATTCGTGTAAGACATACTATCTGCACTCTGGAAATAGAACGCATAGTAAATCATGTAATCGTTTACATTTATGATTCCGTCGCGTGTTATATCAATGCCCAAATCATAGCCATCGCTTGAACTATCTAAGAAATACTTACTATTGTAAATCATATAGTCATTAACATTGATATTGCCATCGCCATTCCAGTCACAACCAACAATACCTACCATCGTATTAGAATCTACATTACCGCCATTAACGATAATGGTAAACGTTCTTGTGAATCCATACTGATACGTGATCGTTGCTTCGTAAGTACCGTTCGGAACATTCTCCAGAGTGAACTTACCGGTCTCAGCTGTTGTTGCTTGGATAGGACCGTTATCCGTCTGGATCGTTACAACAGCGCCGGTTGTTGCATAGCGGCCTTCCGCAGCATCAGGTGTTGCAAGCGCACCAACGTAAGCAGATACCGTATAGCCTGTTGCAACTGCTTCTGTAAGGCCGTTTTCTGCAAGCATCAAGGCTTTTCTTATATTATACAGATCAGATACCTGATAATTATATCCGTCATCCAGTCCGGAGGTTGCCGGAACATAGAAGTTCGGAGTCTTGTGCGTATTGGCGTCACTATTGCCCTGATCAGCAGCTGTTACAGCCGCATCAAGCGCATCAATAAATGCCGCCCAGCTTTCTTCACTATAGGTTACGCCGTCAGGATTATTATCTGCCGTATAGGTTTCACCGGATACAGTGTAAGAAGCAGCTTCTACATTAACGTCTACAGCAGTATAAGGAGTATCCTTATAATCTTTGTTTTCACAAGACTTGCCGTTGACTGCGCAAGAGATCTCTTCTTCAAGCTTGTCGCCGATATATCCGCGCTCATAAACCTTTTCAAGGTAGAGGTCAAATACACGCGCTGCTTCAAGAAGGTCAAATGTTGTTGCCTGTGAATTGATCTTAGGATCGGTTGTTTCACTTCTTACAACAGTGATCTGCGCCCAAGTATAAGCTCTGCCGTGCTCGGAATTGTAATTCTCAAGCGCTTCGTCTGCTTCTGATGCGTAGCAGGAGAAGAGGAGAACCGGCTCTTCTGTGGTGATTCCGTCATAATAATAATCATTATAGTAATCAACCGTGTAGAGCGATTCTGCCGCGCGGCCTGCATCTGCCATTGCTTCGTAAGTGATTACGTTGAAGTTAACGTTATTAAGACCCTCACGAACGGCAGTTACACTGTTATAAACAGCATCTGCATCGCTTACAGCAATATTATCCATAGCAAGCTGATAAGCATACTGAAGCTTGTCATTTGCTACAGCATAATTACCACGGTACTCAGCACCGGGGATAGCCGTATAATCCGTTTCTGCAATCTTAACTACCCAATCATCCCTTGAAGTACAGGTTGTACCGTCAGCTGTTCTGTAAGTAAAGCTTACTTCAGTATACAGCTGCTCACCGGAAGCGGTAGTTGCAGGCGTATCGGTAGTCTGAAGATAAGGTGTATCAAACAGAGCGGGGTTGCCGCTTGTGTTGCCGGCAGAGTTAAGATCTACCCATTCGGTCTCATAAGCGGTATCGTTAAGGAGATGCCATGTAGGCTGTTCGTCCTCACCGTCTATCTGAACCTTTACAAGCTGCTGACCAAGTGAGTCATAGCCTGTGGGATAGGTCTTCTCACCGATTACGATCGTGCTCTTATTAAGAACCGTATCATCAGTGAGTTCCGTATTGGTATAGATCGGGTTCTCATAAACAACAGTACCGTCTGAATCAACATATCTCGTCTGATACCAAACGCCGTTTGCATCATTCTTATAGCTCTGCGCCTTGAGGGCAGCAAAGGCAGAAGAATTCATAGTGCTTTCGGAAACAAGGGCATAAGCAACATCGCCCGCGAAATCCGTGGTCTGCGTTGTTCTTGCGATATACGCCTTGTCAGAGCCAAGGGTTGCAGCGTTATCCGCTGTAACCGCGGTAGCCTCTGCGGCAAGTGACTCAAGAAGTACATCCTTGAAGTAATTATAAATCTCAGATGTGCCGCTGTTGTCATCATAATCCGCAAAGTTTGCAGGCGTATAGTCAGCAATTATGCCAAGGCCTTCGTTATAAGTATCACGAATCTCCGCAGCTTCGCTGTCGTCGCAGACAGTGATGCTCATCTGGAAGTCCTTTGTGTTACCGCAAACAATCTGGACTGTGAAGCTTGCGCTTTCAGCCTGAACATCGGTCTCGCCGTCCCAAGCAAGGAACTGATACCTCTGAGACTGGCCGGCGCCGAAGTTGGAAACCTTTTCAAAAGCAAGGATGATACCGTTGATACCGGAGGACAAGGTTACGTCGCCCGATTCGCTTTGCGGGTAGTCGATCCAAGTTTTGTACGCATCTGCAGTATTACTGCTCTTTGAAAGATAGATACATTCATACAGATCGTTTTCATCGGTCTTGGGAATCACTGAAACACCTGAAAAATAAGTGCTGATCTCTGAATAAGAGCATACCTGATGGAATCTGTAATCCGTAACGAGCGGATTGCTCGCCATAAGAGAATCAAGTTCTGATCTTGTCTTAGGATCATTGGTTACCCAAGAACCGCCGTTGATAACGCCGTTTTCATCCTGCGTTGCAAGATAATAATCAAAGTAATGCACGTTTGTGAGCGCGCCTGTGGTAGGATCACACGTTACGGCGAAATAATCTGTGCCGCCGTAATTCGGGTCTGAAGCAACAAGCGCGTCAATCGATTTGACTGTACTTGATCTGTTGTCCAGGAAAACAGTTGTGTTATCCAGGCTTTCAAGCTCAGAAGTCTTTACAACAACGGTGTTCGGAAGCTGCATTCCGCAATAATCTTTCCTTATAAAACCGGAACTCCAAAGCTCACCGGACATCGTTGAATATGTGCCTTCCTGTGCACCGCTGGCGGGAGTAAAGGACTCAGTAAAGCCTGAAGATGAAGCAGAAGAATAAGTAAGGCTCTCCCAGTCAGGCTCAGAAGTAATGTACTGATAAATCTCCAGCTTAAGGTCTGAATAAAGAACAGTACCGTTTTCTTCCCTTAAATCATATGTTATTGTATAGGTTACTACGCATTCCTGCTCGGAACCAAGATCTATGGAAGAAACGCCGCCGGTAATATTAAAGTTAGCGCTTTCACCCGGCGCGATAGGATTGCTGTTGAAACCAATATTGATGCTGCCTTTATCAGCAACGACATTCTTAACTACAACATAAGAACGGCTGAGCTGCGTAGCAGGAAGAATATTGTTTTGATTATCAACGTTAACGATGTAACGGTTGAGACCCGAAGCGGGGTTAGAAACAGTCATTACCGTACCGAGATCCGCACCCGCAGTGTAAGCGGAAACGATAACTCGGTCTAACTCACCCTCTGCCTTTGCAACATCGAAAGGCTGAAGCTGAGGCGCAAAGCCGTCAATAAGGCTTGCGAGAGACTGAATGAGGAATGAAATACCATCCCAAACCGTTTCGGTATAACCGTCGCATCCAAATGCTTCCGCAACGTTGCTGACGAACCTGCCCAAAACGCCGAGATCCGTATCGGAAGCCGCATTGTTTCCGGCGATGACATTCGCCTGAACAAGATCATGGAACGGATGCAGCGTTGTATTGGCAGGGATAACATCCTGGCCATAATAAGTCTGATCCGAAGTACGGGCATTGAAGATGCCGTTAAGAAGATCCTTAAGGAAGTCATAAATCGTATTTACAGAAGCCTTTGTGCTGAATGACGGAGCATTGATGATGCACGCAAGTCTGTAAAGGAAGTTTGTGATACCGCCGCCGCCGGTCTCATCATGACCGGTCGTGTCAGCAATGTCAAGAACACCGGAAACGATATCGTTCCAGATCAGATCATAGGAATTGAACTGACTGTATTTGCTTGAATCAGCATACTGGAGCTCGCCAAATACGGGGAAGAACTTATTAACGATTACATCAAAATTCTCCCAAAGGTCGTTGTTCATATTTACGGTGCTGTTACCGCTTGCATCGCATGCGCCGAGGAGAGCTGCCACACCTCTGTCATCCGCATAATAGCAAACAACGGAGTTGAGGAGCGTGAAGATATCCGTGCCGGCAGCAACCTGACCGTCGTAATCCGTAACAATGGTATCTTCATAGATGTTCCAGTAATTTCCGCTAGCGTCAGTTACAGGAACATACTGCATCATAACATAGCCGATCGCGTCGCGGCACATGGGAAGGATAGCGCTTTCAAGGGTTACATTATAATAACCGTCCGGATCCTTGGTGATAAGAGTTGAATAATCTCTGTCAGGAAGGATATAGGAAAGGTATTCTTCAAGTGCAACAACTGCAACGCCTTCTGCATCCTTGCAGGCATCCCACTTATCTTTATGAACATGCTCCAGATCCGGAATATTGTTCTCAAGACATGCGATAAGGAACGGAACCATAGCTTCTTCAAAGTTTGTCTCTGTAAGAGCTATATTACCATATGTATCGTAGAAAGGTGCAAGAATATTCTTGTCCGTTGCATCTGCAACATACTGAACAACCTTAAGAGCGTTATTTACAAGCGTTGTAGCAACAGTAGCCTCATCATCTGTGTTGATCTTCGTAAGTTCGGACGTATCATAGTCCGGCAGGAAGTCTGCAACCGCAGCAATGAGGAAGTCGTTGAGTGCATTGAATATAGAACCGTAGCTGCTGTAATCATTCGCAAAGAACGCATCTATATTCGGAGTGCCTGTTCCTTTGATGCTTGTATTTAACGGGCCCGTTTCAGCAGCAAAATAGTAATACATAAGCGGGCTTCTGCAAAGCTTGTTGAACAGTGTTGTGGAGTTGATATCTCTCCAGCCGTGTACTTCAGAATCTGTAGCCTCTCTGTTGAAAGTCAGATCGGTTTGAACCTGCGCAAGATCATAGCCTGCGCTCTGCGCCCAAGCAGTAACGTTTTCCTCTGAATAGTTGGAAGCAACGTCAGTATAGCTCCATGTGGTATTCTCCTCTGCCCATTCAATAAATTCATAGTCATAAGGAGCGGGACCGAAATCAGCGTTATTCAACTGGCCGAGCGTGGGAGCAAGAGTTGTTTTCCAAGCAACGCCAAGGCAATCATACGCAAGTTCCATAAGGCTCATATCCGGAGTGAAAGAAAGATTCACATCGTCAACATCATCGTTATTCTCGTCATACTGGAAGATATAGACATTGCCATCCGGAGTATAGAAAAGATGCTCGTCTAAATTGCCCGCAGCATAGCGATCCTTTGATGTTGTGCCATCAGGATAAGTGATGGTAACATTGATTTGTTTAAGAAGATTCTCGCTGAGAGCCTGGTAGAGCATAGTATCAAGCTCATAGCCTGCATCTCTGTTGACCATATGGTCTCTTTCTTCCGGTGTGAACCAGTCGGTAAAGTCCGTAAGGCATCTTACCAATACATTATAAAGAAGGTTGTCTTGGTAACCGCTTACGAGAGCGCCGTCAAACAGAGTAGCAAAAAGGTTGTCATTGAGGATGCTGTAGAGATCAAGATCTGCCATGCCCAGAATTTTTACACTGAAGTCACCGAGAAGCAGCTGCCTGATAACGGCTTTATTCTCGCCCCAGTTAGCAACGTGTCTATAGATAACGGTTACTACAGAAGTGAGGATTTCCTTAGCCGAGGTATTGGCTCTGTAATCCAAACCGCAGGCATATTCATCGGTCGAAACGGCAGCGTTACGCAGGTCATTGAACTCACCTAAATTGATATTAGCGATATCACCGGTAGTCAGACCTTGGAACGTACCAACATTATCATAAAGCTGAGCAGCAATGTCAAGAAGACCGCTGACGCTGTCAAGCCTGCCGTTCAAAGTGATCCAAAGGGGACCAAACAAGTTCTGATTAACACTTACTTCAATATCAAGACCGCCGAGAACCTCATCAAGGTAATCGAGAAGCGCTGCGCAGGTCTGTTCGTCCTGAAGCTCTACCCAACCAAGGACATTTGCGGCGATATTCTTGTCGTGATAATCCGGGTCGGTAGCTGCTTGGGCAGTCAGAACCCCGCTGAAGGCTGTGAGCGACATAACAACTGCAAGGAATAACGCAAGCAATTTTTTGCCGAATTTTGTTTTCACAAATTTTACCTCCGTGAATAAATTTTAAACAAATGAAGTGTTTTCCACCCGACTTCTCCGTTACTCTGACCACCGGGCAATCCGGATTAGCAAGGCAAGCGGGCTTGGCGCCCGCTTGAATCGGTTTAATAGGATTAAATAAATTACTCCATTTATGCTTATTAAACCACAGTAACAAAAAAAAGTCAATATTAACAAATCCGAAATAAAAACTTTGGTAATTCCGCCAAATTTAAGAGTTCCGTTTTGTATATTTTGACAGCAAGTTTCTTAACAAATTGTTAATTAAAAATTTATAAAAAATTTATAAATTCAGTTCGAGAGGTTGTTTACTATTTGTAAAATATGTAAAAGCAAACGCCTTTACACAACAACATATTGTATAGATTTTGACATTTTTCTACATTTTGTGCACAAGGATGTAAAGGTAAAAAGCCTTTCATTGAAAATCCTGTTTTTTGCATTTATTGAAATTTTTTTCGATGAAAATTTAGGTAACCTTACCTAAATTTCGGAAAAAGTGTTGCTGTATTTAGTAAATCTGACATTTATTTATTAACTGTCTGTTAAAAAATATATTGACTTCTTATCTTAGATTTGGTATAAATATAGTGTATTGTTCGTACACGTGTATTTCGTGCGCCCAAAAACGGGGCAACGGCGTTTTTATTCGCCTTATCTCTTGTTTTTCGGAGCCGGAGCGCACGTGTTGGGGAGACCCCCGAAATCATAGAAAGAAGGAGAGATGATTATGAAAACGAGCAAACGGTTACTCAGCTTTTTCTTAGCTGTAGTAATGGTGATTACAACATGCTCCGTTGGCTTTGCCGCTTTTGCGGCGGACCCGCAGGACGATGTATTCACCTATGTAACCGACGAGGGCGAAGCAGCCGAACTTACAGTTGAAGGTCTGAACAGCCTCGTCAACGATCTAATCAAAACCATTTTGGCGGATCCCGATATTGCAGCTTCGCTTGCGGATTCGGGAATCAACGCCTCCGCAGTCACCGCTTCGGACACGCCGGTATATGAGCTGCTGTCGCAGCTTTCACCGATGTTACTCGGCGTACTCGGCGGCAGCGGAGATCCCAGCAGTATTGTTTCAAATTACAGAAACATAGACGGGCTTTTGTTCTACAATTATTTGGAAGATGAAAATGCAGCTATGAATTTCTGGACTCTTTACAGCTTCTGCACCGCCAACGATTCTGCTTCGGAGCAGGAAAATGAAGCGATAAGGGAATACTGCGCAGATACGCTTTCCGCACTTAATGTTTTGCTTAACGCGTACAACACAAAAGTTTCAACACAGACAAGCAATTTCAATGCGGCGCTTACACAGATAGAAACGCTGCTTGGTTCCAATCTTGTTAACGGCCGTATCATCTTTACGGATTATCAAGATAAAGATGAGTATTATGAAATGCTCGTTCAAGCACTCGGAACCGCCGCGTTTTACGCATCCCCGGAGAACGTGGGCGACATCACCTGCACCAACGGTATGGCCTTTAAGGACATTCCTTTGATGTACAACGGTTTCGATTTCACGCCTTTTGTGGAGGAAATGCAGATTTACGCCAGAGTTGCCAATGCAATAGGAAGCGACGAAACATTAACTGTGGCACAGGCAGCGTACTATTATTATAACACATTTGTTACGGGCTTTTACTCGAGAGTCGGTCTTGCCACCTCACAGGGCAATAGTATTACTCTTACTTCCGATCTTGGCAATTACACAGTAAACCCCGGCGAATATTTTTATGATGTGTATTTGCGCGATGTGTATACCAAAGAGGCATACTCACAGTTGATTGATTCAGCACTTGGAATGCCGGCGGGCGATCAGGATTACTGGGACGGTCTCTACTACTCTACCTCATTCGAATTACTGAATCTTTCCGAACTCAATACCAATATAGGCAGCTATATGAACAGCTGGTATGCAGATTCCGCAACCACCGCCTTGATTGAGGCAGGCTTTTATGACAGCGCCGAGACTCTTGACAAAGAATACAATGAGGCTCTTATAACGGATGAGGACTTTCAGGTAATTAAAGACCGTTTGCTTGCCATGGGCCGCCAACACAACATGTCTAACCCGGCGCAAGGCGCGATCAACGATGTTACCAAAGAGGATTTCGTAAAATCAAACGGATTGGAAACCGGAAACCCGAACTACATTCCTGACATGTACAATGCAGAAGGAATTGCTCAGGCAACGGCGTTTGCATTCCAAAATACATATAACAACAGCCTGTTCTATAACTTCAAGGTTCAGCTCCTCAGCTGGAATGCCGGCGATGAATGGACGAGCGAGATGCAGAATTTTGCAACTGTTGCGGCAAACAGCTTCTACGCGGCAAAGATTTCGCTTGAGCTGAATTCACAGACCGGATTTGCCTCCATTACAAATTATGATTATTTCAATATCTATTTTGAAGTATTGAAATACAAGGAACTGTTTGCCGATGACCTTGCAGGCTCCTATGAATGGGACGATTATTCAGAAGGCATGCCTGCTCTTGAAGCAGTAAATTCCATCATAAACGGTTACATCGATATGGCGCTTTCGCCCGACACATTGGTCGGCGGTATTGTTACCGGAATCGTTTCAAACCTTTTGGGCAACGAAAACGTTGATCTTTATGATCTGCTTTACGATATTTACAAAAATCTTGCCGAGGATCCGATCAACACGATCTTTGAACTTATCCCCGTGCTTGTAACGCTTATTGACAATGTTGTTATTCCGCTCTTCCTTAACGGAGAGGCAAAAGACGGTGAGCTTGCAGATATCTACTGCAACGACACCCTTATGAACGGTTTGGCTACGCTCGGCCTTACAACCGGACTGACCCAGGCGGACGGCAATGTAGAAGTTGGTATCGGCCAGTTGAGATGGGATCTTAACGAAGTGCTTCCCACTCTGCTCCACTGGTTGCTCGGAGATAATGATTATACCTATACATATTATAATATCTCCGAAGCAGACGGGGTTTACACTTACGGCGAACCGGTAGTCGGTGCGCTCGGAACCAAGTATACCGACGACGGCTCCGATAATGTTGATGAAAACGGAGACAGAAGAGTTCCCGTTATTCTTAACGTTTATGCAATTGATAAAAAGCTTGCAACAGCCGCTATAAGCGACCTCGGCGTTTACGAGCCGGCAGAGGGCGACACGGCAGAGGATATAGAAGCAGGCCAGCAGAATGCTGATCTGGTTTACGAAATCGTAAATGAGCTTACTACTTTTGCCACTGAAGCTGTTGAGGATTATGTTGCCGCACACGGCAATGATGTTAAGAGCTATGTCTACAACAGCGACGATCGTCAGTATCACCCGACAAACAGAGGCCTTAACAATCTGCTTGTTTCTCTTCCGCAGCTTATCAATGATATCGGTCAGAAGTTCATGAACAAGTACGATGTTGACTCTGACTGGACGTTCGGCGAATTTGCGGAATATGACAACGGGGATGAAAACGACGGTCTTATCTACAATGTAAGCGTTCAGGAATTCAAAGATCTTATTGAGAATACTCAATCTAAAGATGTTCTGATGGTATTCGTTGACATGTTCATCAACAACTGGCTCAACGCATTTACCGATTTCCTTAACGACATTGTTTCCGATGAAGATAACGCAATCACGTCTGAGATTCCGATCGTAACCTCCCTGCTCAATTCGCTGGATCTCTTTGGCGAGACGAGTGTTCTTACGGATGTATTCAACGGTCTCTTCCTCATGACAAGAGATCATGTGGATTCATTCACCTTTGAAACGCGGGAGAACGGATATGTGGGCCTCAGCACACTTAGTGCGTACTTCCTGCTCACAAACCTTACAAATATATATAACATAGTTATGAACATTGTTGACGCAAATACGGCAGATGACGGCGCAACAACGGACGATACCACCGATGATGTCTTGGTTGACGATGCTGTAACGAATGGCACGGCAACAACAAACTCTTCCGGCGGACTTGATATCAGTTCCATCGTTAACCCGATTCTGAAATCTTTAAACAGCAATGTTCCGAACATAACGAATAACAGCGAAAACATCAACGGTGCAAATGCGCTTATAGACACGCTTGATTCACTTCTTTCAACTCTCCTTTCCAACTCATATCTTAACGGTTATCAGCTTGACGAGGTAGACGGAATCCTTTCCGGCATTGTGACAACTATCACTAACGCATTCGGTGAAAATCAAGCTGACGAGGTTTGGTATCTCCTTACCGAATATCTTAAGGTGCTCAACGCAGGCAGCGCCAATGCAGACGGCTCCGCCAACGCTGACGCGAACGGTCCTGTTGACGCAAACGAAGTATATTCGGCAGAAAACCTTTCCAACATCGTAACGCAGACTTATGTTCTGATAGAGAATCTTATTGACGAAAACCTTGTTATTAACGGTGACGAGCACAAGCTGATCAACAGCGCGCTCAACGGTCTGTATTCACCCAGCGCGATCTACATTCACGCGCAGGATGACATTGACGAGGGCATTACGGAGTATCTTACATGGGGCGAAGTTGCAGACACCAATTACGCAAAAGACCTGGGCTACAGCTTCAAAGACGGTGATAAGGACGGCTTCTATACCGCACTTGTTGAATCACTCGGCGTAATCCCCTCGCTGCTCGGCGTACTGCTTGTTGATGCTGAAATTTACAACAACACGCTTTCCCCGATACTCGGCGAGATCTGCGGCGCTATGGGCGTAAGCTACACCGAAACGCTTGGCGCGGACGCTACCGGAGAAGAAGCTACACTTGCAGTTATCGAAGCATTCTCCAGCATACTCGGATCATTCCTTGACGCACCTGTTTCAGGATTGCTTGGTCTTGTAAGAGGTATTGTAAACATCACGGATGATTCCGTACTTAACGCTATTATAGACGGCGCTGTAGACACAGTTGTAAACGAATTCAGCGGTGTTGCCACTGTTGCGTCTTACCTGTCACCCACCCTTGGCGGAATATTAGACGAGATCGTTGCTGACGCAGTTGCTCAGGTCGAAGATACGATCCCGAATGAAAACATCCTGTTCTCGATCATAGATATGGCGGCAGGAACTTCAATCGCAAGTTATCAGCCTGTCATTATGGGCGCAATCACCCCGTATCTTGATTCCAACGCAGAACTTCTGCTTATGCTTTACACGATCGTTGTTGATCTTATCACGGATGACGGTATCTTCAGCGGACTTGTTGGAGATGCAGACCAGTGGATCATCGATCTTGTAACAAACTACGACGCGGCATCACTTCTTAATCTTATTAAAGACCTTATCGGCTCCATCCAGAGCACCAAGGAGCTTGAATGGATCTACAGCAGCAATACGACGTCCAATGCAGGAAGCTTCTCTTACCCGACCGGTATAACCGCACAGGATGCAGAAGACGCGATTGACAGCCTTGACGATCTTGTTGCTAATCTTATCTCGCTTCTGAACGAGTTTGACGTAGTTGACGAAGATAACCTCGGCGATCTGCTCAACGGCCTTATCTTCACAAACGCAAACATTACGGCGATTGCTAAAGCCGTATACGGCGGAATCGAAAAAGCATCAAATAACGATGCGGACGGAATCTTCAAATTCTCACCGTCACAGTTTGCGGATTACCTGATGGACAGCAGCTACGGCGCAACATTCTCGTCCGCTGCTGCAACGCTTAGAAGATGCAGCACTTGGAGCCAGGTAGGCACGATCAACTGGGGCTTCACAGACGGTTCCGCAAACGCGCAGACCGGCTTTGTAAAAGCGCTTGCAGCGCTCACAAGACCTGCAAACGGCGTACTTGCCGCATTCCTTGCAGAGGGCGAGTTCAACATCGCCGAAGTTGCGGCAAAATTACTCACAGACTTTAATGTAAACACAACAACAACAAGCGGCGATTATACAGTACAGATCATACTGAATAACAGCACGCTTACCATTTACATCGATAAAACCGACAACCCTGGCAACAAGACTTCCACATTCCAGACGGATCTTACGCCTGTGATCAATACACTCAGCTCTGTTGCAATCCAGGGCGGCAACGGCTATGAGAGCGCGATCATACCGCTTCTCAACGCATTCAACGTGGACTGCAAGAGCTACAGCGAATATCTGAGAGATTACAACAGCGCTAAGGATAATCTTGTTATCAACATCCTGAATCCGATAGTCGGATTCCTTAATGATGTAACCGCAGCTCCGTTTGATACGCTTACTGCTGCGCTTCCGAAGCTTGCCGCATTCCTTGACAGCAACGGACTCGGCCAGGCGGTCAGCAACCTGCTTGCTCCGCTCACCGATCTTATCGATGTTCTTGCCGACAACGGCATTGACCTTGACGCAATTATTGAAGAGGCTGCCGGCCAGTCGCTCACAGACCTTCTTGAAGGCCTTATCGGAATAGATCTCGGCGATCTCAAGCTTGAGCTTACCAACCTGAGCGAAAGCCTTAACATTCAGGATATTCTTATCCCGCTTGTTAACACGCTTCTGAAAGACAACGGCATCAATATCACGCTTGACAATATTGACTGGGGCGCACTTGCAAGCCTTGACAATCAGGGCCAGGTACTTGTTACCGTGCTCCGTTACATTGAAAACGTGCTGATCAAGAACGCCGCAGCAATCAATACACTTCTTCGCGGTATTGACGGTATTGCAAACAACAGAACGATACTCAACATTCTGGACAGTGTATTTGCCCAGATCGCAACAGCTAAGAAAGATGATATCGTACTTGCGGTATTCTACCTGCTGCTTTGCGAGCCGACGAACGTATTCTTCGATTACACCGGCTTTGAGTACAAGGATTACGATTTCGCATATCCCACAACGGTAGATATCGATTTCTTAACCATCCTCGGACCTATGCTTGACGGTCTCATCGGCGGACTGATCCCCGGAGGCCTCAACGGACTTGTTGTAGAGAATCTTTACACAGACAGCATTATCAGCTCCATTGCAACCGGCCTTTACGGCGCTATTGAAGGCGTTAAGATCAACGATTCAATGAACCTGACCGAGCTGCTTGCAATGACGGATATTGACTTCTCAACGGATAACTTTGCAAATCTTCTTGAAAACAAAGATTACGGCCAGACTTATGCAAGCGCTGCCCGCACAATCAGAAACGCAGGAGCTTGGAGCAGAGTTAACGCAAACAGCCTCAGCTGGGGCGTAACAGACAGGGATTCCTTTGTACACGCGCTCTGCGCTGTATTCCGCCCGCTCTACGGCGTACTTGACGTACTCCTGAACGACGGCTCGCTCGGTCTGTTCAACCTCATCTATCTGCCGGGTTCAGACGGCTACACCTCAACGATCGTTCCGCTTCTTGAGGCGTTTGGCTGCTACAATATCAAGACCCAGTATCAATACAGGCAGGATATGTCTAAAGAATATGATTACATTCTTATAGACGTACTCAACCCGCTTCTTGACAAGGTTGAAGACCTGCTCAACGCGCCTATCCAGACGCTTGCCGATATGCTTCCGAACCTTGCGCTCTTCTTTGCAAACGACGGACTTCTTCAGATAATCGAAAACCTGCTTACTCCGATCAACGCGCTGCTTGACGCTGTTCGCCCGGTAGCGGATGTAAACGATATTCTGGTTGCAGCCGGTCTCAACATTGAAAGCGAGCTTCGCAAGCTTGGCCTTGTAGGCAGCAATTACACCTTTGATATTTATGACCTTTCCGCTTCGCTCAGACCGCTTATCGGTAAAGATAACATCGTATCACTTCTGAACACGGTACTTGGCATGATCGATATCAACGGCACGCCGCTCGCGCTTGAGCTTATGCCGATCGACTGGTATCAGCTTGCTTCACACGGCGAGGTCATCACGGATGAAGCCTCTCAGGCTTCTACACACGGCGGCAGGATCTATGTTGACGCCGATCCGAATGAGGTTCTTATTGCGGTTCTCCGTTATCTTGTTGAAACTGTCAACTATAAGGATAACTACAACACGATCAGCAATCTCATAGGCGGATTGCTCGGAGACAGTGTTGACGATTCCATCTCCTCGGTTATCGACAACGTACTTTCGGTACTTACAGGTGAAACCGACGAGGTAATCTCCGAACTGTGTAACCTTCTTCAAACTCTTGCTTAATGGATAATTAAACAGGAAAGCATAACAAAGGGGCGCTCCTTAGGGAGCACCCTTTCAG
>OIXS01000837.1_pt1 | contig 17435 bp, 23 predicted proteins | sample 1587841 | NCBI WGS metagenome assembly OIXS01 (sample SAMN03283254) | human gut metagenome | biome: human-associated habitat; material: feces | host: Homo sapiens | place: USA | collected 2013
CCATGCAAAGTTCGAGGATGGTGTCCTGCACGTCGAGCTGCCTGCTCCTCAGCAGGCGAAGGCTTTGCCTGAGAACCCGAATCTGATTGAAATCGAGTAAAACGCCGGTCGTGTGCGCCAAGTCACACACGCACATAAAGTGGCCCCGGAGAGCTGTAACAAGCCCTCCGGGGCCATTTTTGTTTCCTGGTATCTTTTCCGCAGAGAGATATTATGGTATACTGAGAACGACAACTCGGAATTTATGAAATCGGAGGCATTGATATTATTATGTGGAATGAACTAGGAATCAGCGGTGGAACCGCAATCGTTATTTTAATTGCGCTGTATTTTGTTATCAAGTGGGCAGTGAAAAATGGTATGAAAGAAGCATACAGTGCTATCACCGGAAAGAAAACTGATGAAGACATCAAAAACGAAAAAGAACTGAAAGAGCTTGGATTGGATTCAGAAAATCAATAACTTCTGGTTTATCAAAGAAGAAAACTGAGATCGTGGGTTCCATGTTTGCCAAGTGCGAGATGCAGATGGTGAATTTCATGGGCACAGAGCTGCACGAAACGGAATTTTACCAGTGTGATCTGCGGAAAGCCGACTTCCGGGATGCCACAGGCTATAAGGTGGATATTCTGGGCAGCCGCCTGAAAGATGCAAAATTTTCGCTGCCGGAAGCCGTGAATCTGCTGGCAGACCTGAAGATCAAGCTGTCCTGAACGAGTCCTCGGCCACGGCAGCCGGTCGCCCTCTCCATTGACGGGAAAATTCTGAATTGAGGAAAGCGCTTTAACGCGGGATTTTTATAAACCCCAAAGGGAGTTCTGCTCGGACGTTCGTCCGTAACGGAACTCCCTTTTTTTGAAAGACACAATTTTTTAACATCCCTTTCCGTTTACACCCCGGCGAAAGAAGTGTATAATAAAATAATGTAATTGTGCGGCTGTGCATTGCGAAATGATGTGAGAAGGGAACCGATATCGATGAACCAAAACAAGCAAGCGCCCCGGCGGAGGATGACCCGGCGGGAGTGGAGGATCCGGCGCTGCCTGCGTCTGGCACGGAACTGGGCCATGTTTCTGGCGGCCTGCGGCGCGGCTGTTGCCCTGATGACCAGCGGCATTTTATGGCTGCTGCCCAAGGCCCACGCCCTGATCGCGGGGCCGGAGGCCTTTGTGGCCAGAAATTACGATGGCACCGAATACCAGCTGAACCTTGCCGATGCCCGGCTGGTGCTGGTGAACGGGAATCTGCCGCTGGACGCAGAGCCTGCCCCGGCCCTTGCGGTGGCGGATGATGCCACGGGCCAGCAGCTGGAAGCGGAAGCCGCAGAGCAGTACCGCGCCATGGCGGCAGCTGCGGCGGCAGACGGTATCACGCTGGAACTGGTGACGGGCTATCAGGATGTTTCCGCACGGGAAGCGGCCTTTGATGCCCAGAAGCAGGTGTATCTGGAAAAGGGGCTTTCCGAAGAGGAGGCCGCGGCCTATGCCGCCTGCGTCTGCCCTCCGGCCAATGCCAGCGAGCAGGCCACCGGCTATGCGGCGGACATCCTCAGCCCGGACTGTACCGAAAAGACCACCCGCTTTGCCGATACCCGCGCCTACGAGTGGCTGACCGCCTACGCTGCGGAGTATGGTTTTGTCCTCCGCTGGCCGGAGGAGCGGCAGGCCGCCACCGGCATGGTGTACGAGCCCTGGCACTGGCGCTATGTGGGGGTGGAAAATGCCCTCGCCATCCGCGCGTCCGGACTCTCGCTGGAGGAGTTCCTTGCGCTGGAGCGCACAAAGCTGTAACAAAAAAGGAGAACGACTGTTGAGACGAACCGAGATCGCGCCCGGGGTCCATCTTTCCTGGGACCCGGCGCAGAAATTCAACCGCTGCCGAATCAGCATCCACTTTGCGTTTCCGGCACGGCGGGAGACGGCAACCGCTCACGCTCTGCTGCCTCTGTTGATGGAGCGGGGCTATGCGGATTGCCCGGATATGACCCAGATGACCAAAAAGCTTGCCCGGCTGTACGGCGCGGACCTGACCGTGGATGCCCGCCCGCTGGGTGCAAACCACAACCTCTGCGTCAGTGTGACCGGCATCAAGGACCGCTTTGCACTGGAGGGCGAGGCCCTGACCCGGGAGTATGCCGCGCTGGCGCTGGGCACAGCGTTCCATCCCTATTTTGTGGGCGGTGTGTTTGACCCGGAGGCGGTCGCCATCGAAAAGCAGATGTTGAAAAAGGCGCTGGAGGATGAGATCAACGAAAAGCGCATCTACTGCCAGCGGCAGGCCAACCGGGAGTTCTTTGGGAGCAGCCCCGCCGGTATCCGGCAGGAGGGTTATCTGGACGAGGTGGACGGCCTGACCCCGGAAACGCTGACCGAGGTTTACCGTGAGATGCTCCGCACCGCCAGCATCGAGCTGCTGGTGCTGGGCTGCGGGGAAGCGGAGACCGAGCAGGTGAAGCAGGCCCTGCTGGAAGAGCTTTCCCACATCGGGCGGGCCCCGCTGCCATTGTGCGAGAACCTTGCCATGCCCCGGCAGGATGCCGTGCGCAGGGTGGAATGCTTTGACACGGTGCAGGCCAAGCTCTGCATGCTGTTCACGCTGGGCGTGCCCATGCGCCCCGACCAGATGGCGGCGGTGCGGCTTGCCATGGCGCTGTATGGCGGCAGTGTGACCAGCCGCCTGTTCCTGAACGTGCGGGAACGGGATCATCTGTGCTATTACTGCTCGTCCAGCTTCCAGAGCTTTACCGGAAGCATGGCTGTGAACAGCGGCGTGGAGCACGCCGACGCGGCCCGGGCCGAAAAAGCGATCCTGAAGGAGCTGGATGACCTGCGCAGCGGCCCCATCACGGCTGAGGAGCTTGAGGACTGCCGCCGCTCCCTGCTGAGCGGGATGGCGGGCATTGAGGATACGCTGGGCGGCATTGAGACCTGGTATTACATGGAGGTGCTGCGGGGCGGCCCGGTGCAGACCCCGGACGATGCCCGCGCGGCCCTGCAGGCTGTGACCGAGGAGGATGTCCGCACCGTCCTGCGGCAGCTGACCCTTTCAGTCAGCTATCTTCTGACCCGAGAGGAGGAGAGCGCCCATGCCTGAACAGAACACGAACCGTGCCCTGACCGAGGCCGCCGCCGATGAGTGGAAGGTGCTGCCCTCGGGCCTGACGGTGCTGGTGCGGCCCATGCCGGGCTATTCTGGCACTCATGTCATCTATGCCACCCGCTTTGGCTCCATCGACCGGGATTTCCGGGTGGACGGCAGGGAAGTGCACCTGCCCGCCGGTGTGGCACATTTTCTGGAACACAAGATGTTTGAGGATGAGGACGGCGATGCCTTTGCAAAGTTCGCCAAGACCGGTGCCAACGCCAATGCCTTTACCAGCTTTGACCGCACCTGCTACCTGTTTACCGCCACCGAGCAGCTGGACGAAAGCCTGGATGTGCTGCTGGGCATGGTGGGCCGTCCCTACTTTACCGAGCAGACCATCGCCAAGGAGCAGGGCATCATCGGGCAGGAGATCAAAATGTATGATGACAGCGCCGACTGGCGGCTCATCACCGGCCTGTGCGAGTGCCTGTATCACAGCCACCCCATCCGCAGCGACATTGCGGGCACGGTGGAAAGCATTGCCGAGATCACCCCGGAGATGCTCTACGACAGCTGCCGGGCCTTTTATGCCCCGGACAACATGGTGCTGGCCGCCGCCGGTGACACCACCATGGAACGGGTGCTGGCCGCCTGCGCGCGCCACGGCCTGATGGAACCCCGCAGCACCGAGCGGGTGCAGCGGCTGTGGACGCCGGAGCCCATGACCCTTGTCACCACCGAAACGACCCTGAAAATGCCGGTGTCCAAGCCCTGCTTCGGCCTCGGTTTCAAGGAAGAGCCGCTGTCGGAGGGCGACCTGCGCACCGAGGCGCTGTATGACCTCATCCTCTGCTGCATCGTGGGCGGCATGTCGCCGCTGTACCGCCGCCTGTACGACGAAGGTCTTGTGAATCCCGGCTTTGGCGGGGAGGTGCTGCGGGTGGACGGCTGCTGCTGCATCCTGTTCACCGGCGAGAGCGACGAGCCGGACACCGTGCGGCAGCTGCTGCTGGACGAGATCGCCCGCATCCGCGCCGAGGGCGTGGACCGCGAGATCTTTACCCTGTGCAAGAACGAAAAATACGGCCAGCTGATCGAAAATCTGGAAAACGTGGAGGACTCGGCCAGCCAGATGGCAGACTTTGCCCTCAGCGGACAGACCGTGGCCCAGCAGATCACCATGCTGGCAGGGCTGACTGCCGAGGATGCGGACGCTGCGCTGCAGCACATCCTCAGCACCGACCGCATGGCTGTGATGGATATTTTGCCAGATGGCACTGCGCCGCTGGCCGAGAACGAGGAGGAAGCAGAATGACAAATCTGGTGCAGTTCCCGGGGCTGGGCCTGAGCTTTGAGATCAACCGCGTGGCCCTTTCCATTGGCGGGTTCAATATTTACTGGTATGGCGTGTGCATTGCCTTTGGCATCTGTCTGGCGCTGGTATTTGCGTTCCGCCACAGCATCGAGTTCGGCGTGGACCCGGACGGCATGGTGGACGTGATCCTGATCGGCGTGGTGCTGGGCATTGCCAGTGCCCGGGCCTACTATGTGGCCATGGCACCGTTCCAATACCAGAGCATCTGGGAGATGATCGCCATCCGCGACGGCGGCCTTGCCATCTACGGCGGCATCATCGGCGGCTTTCTGTTCGGCGGGCTGGCCTGCAAGTGGCGCAAGGTGCCGGTTCTGCCCATGTTCGACCTGACCGCCATGGGCTTTCTCGTCGGGCAGTGCTGCGGCCGCTGGGGCAACTTCTTCAATCAGGAGGCCTTTGGCTGCAACACCACCCTGCCCTGGGGCATGTACAGCGAGGGCACCCGCTCTTACCTGATGGGCAGCACGGTTACCGTGCAGAACGGTGTGACCATCGACCCCAACCTGCCGGTGCACCCCACCTTCCTGTATGAAAGCATCTGGTGCCTGGTGGGTTTCATCCTGCTGTTCCGGTACATCAAAAAGCGGAAATTCAACGGCGACATCACCTTGCGGTACCTCATCTGGTACGGCGCAGGCCGCTTCTGGATCGAAGCGCTGCGCACCGACAGCCTGATGCTGGTGCCCTCCATCGGCCTGCGGGTGTCCCAGCTGCTGGCCGGCATTGCCGTGGTGGCCGGTGTGGCGGCAGAAATTTACTTCACCCGCAAATTCAAGGGCAAACCGCTGATGGTGCCGCTGGCTATGACGGCAGAGAACAAGGCCGCCATGAAGAAGCTGGACGGCCCCATCGCCTTTGCGGGTGCCGACACCCAGCTGCCGGCCAGCGCCTCCCGCAAGGAGTTCGTGGAAAAGACCGAGCGCTACAACGCAGAGGTGAAACAGAAGCTGGAAGAACAGCAGAAGAACCACTGAACGTGAAATCTTGTGAGCCGCAGAGCAGGCAGGTGCTTGTTCTGTGGCTCTTTTTGGTGTATAATATAGCCACAGACGAAGTGAGGTGAACTGTATGCAGATCATTCCGATGCGTGAACTGAAAAATACTGTGGAGATCGAGCGCCGCTGCGCCGAGGAAAACGGCCCGGTGTTCGTCACCAAAAACGGCTATGGCCGCCTTGTGGTCATGGATATCGACTACTATGACCGGACCATGAAAGAGATGGAAGAGGCAAAACTTATCATGGAGGGCCTGCGGGATGTGGAACAGGGCCGTACCGTGGACGGTGAAACGTTCATGAAAGAATTGGGAGCAAAGTATGGGCTTTGAGTACGGCTATCGCTTTGCCCGGCAGGCCGCGGCAGATGTGACAGGAATCGTAGATTGTCTGGCAGGAGATCTGGCAAACCCGACGGCAGCGGCTTCCTTTAAAAAGAGCCTGAGGGAATGTCTGGATACACTGCGGATGTTTCCGCAGAGCGGCAGCCTGGTGCAGAATGGTTATGTTCCGCAGACAGGGATCCGGGAAAAACTGGTTGGAAATTATATCCTGTTTTACCAGACGGATGCGGAAACCCGGACGGTCTACATCCTTCGGGTGGTGCATGGAAGCCGGGATTTGGATCGTGTCGTAAAAAATCTCACATAAAGCGGAAATTTCCTCTTGCATTCCGGGCGCTTTTTTGCTATACTATTCTAGCCGCGTGGTGTGGGCGCCTGAAATGACCCCCGTAGGGGTCTGCCTTTACGACCAGCGAGTACAACGAAAAGGAATGAACAAAATGTACGCAATCATTGTTACCGGCGGTAAGCAGTACCGCGTGGAGCAGGGCGACATCGTCTACATCGAAAAGCTGGACGTTGAGGCCGACTCCGAAGTGAAGTTTGATCAGGTTCTCGCTATTGGCGAGGAGGGTTCTGTCAAGGTTGGCGCTCCCGTTGTTGAGGGCGCTTCCGTTTCTGCCAAGGTCATCAAGAATGGCAAGGGCAAGAAGCTGAACATCATCACCTATCGCGCAAAGAAGCACAGTGCTCGCCGCATGGGCCATCGTCAGCCCTACACCAAGGTTGAGATCACTGCGATCAACGGCTAAGGAGGTAAATTACAATGGCACATAAAAAGGGCGTAGGCAGCACCAAGAACGGCCGCGATTCCGCAGCACAGCGTCTGGGCACCAAGCGTGCAGACGGTCAGTTCGTTCTGGCCGGCAACATCCTGGTTCGTCAGCGTGGCACCCACATCATGCCGGGTGAGAACGTTGGCAAGGGCAGCGATGACACCCTGTTTGCTCTGGTTGACGGCACTGTCCGTTTTGAGCGCGTGGGCAAGAGCGGCAAGAAGTGCAGCGTGAAGCAGTAACTTCTGCCTGAAAAACTGCAACCCGAAGAGCCGGACCCTCGTGGCCCGGCTCTTTTTAGGTAACGAAAAAGCCTTTTCTGTTTGGAAATCAAACCTCTCAGTCCGCGCTTTGGCGCGGCCAGCTCCCCTAGTAGGGGAGCTGAATATAGGGAAAAGGCTTTTTAAGAATAGGAGGGGCTGTATGGCAGCACAAACCAATTTTATCGATATCGCCACCATCTGGCTCCATGCGGGCAAGGGCGGCGATGGCGCAGTGAGCTTCCATCGTGAGAAGTTCGTGGCCGCTGGCGGCCCGGACGGCGGTGATGGCGGCCGCGGCGGTGACATCATCTTTGTGGCGGACGATCATCTTTCCACCCTGATGGACTTCCGCTACAAGCGCAAGTACACTGCCCCCGAGGGCGGCAAGGGCGGCGCAAGCCTCTGCCACGGCAAGAATGCCGAAAACCTTATCATCAAGGTGCCGCTGGGCACCGTGATCAAGGACGCGGAGAGCGGGCTGGTCATCGCGGACCTGTCCGACCACACCCCCGTCACCATCGCAAAGGGCGGCCGCGGCGGCTATGGCAACGCACATTTTGCAACGCCTACCCGCCAGATCCCCAAGTTTGCCAAGCCCGGTATGCCCGGCGAGGATATCCAGGTGACGCTGGAGCTGAAGCTGATCGCTGATGTGGGCCTGATCGGCTTCCCCAATGTGGGCAAGTCTACCCTCATCTCTACCATCAGCGCGGCCAAGCCCAAGATCGCGAACTATCACTTCACCACGCTGGTGCCCACCCTGGGTGTCGTGTCGGTGGGTGAGGGTGCCAGCTTTGTCTGCGCCGACATCCCCGGCCTGATCGAGGGTGCCAGCGAGGGCATTGGTCTGGGCCACGACTTCCTGCGCCATGTGGAGCGCTGCCGCCTGCTGCTGCATGTGGTGGATGTCTCCGGCAGCGAGTGCCGTGAGCCGGTGGAGGACTTTGAAAAGATCAACGAGGAGCTGGCAAAGTTCAGCCCCGAGCTGGCACAGCGCCCCCAGATCGTGGTGGGCAACAAGTGCGACCTAGCCACCGAGGAGCAGATCGAGAGCTTCCGCAGCTATGTGGAGGGCAAGGGCCTGACCTTTGTGCCCATCTCTGCCGCCACCATGCAGGGCGTGCGGGAGCTGCCGGGCCTGGTCTATAACCGCTTGAAGGATATCCCGCCGGTGCCCGTGTTCACCCCCGAGTACAAGAAGCCCGAGCCCAAGGCCAACGACCGTGCTTATACCATCCAGCGGATGGAGGCCCATGTGTGGAGCATCGACGCGCCCTGGCTGGAGTATATCCTGGCCGGCAGCAATGTGGATGACTACGAGAGCCTGCAGTATTTCCAGCGTCAGCTGGACGAGAGCGGCATCCTGACCGAACTGGTGGAAAAGGGCGTGCAGGAGAACGACACCATCCTCATTGGTGAATATCAGTTCGATTATATCTTCTAAAGGAAAGGTTTCAGCTCTGTCCAACCTCTCCGTCATCATCGCTTCGCTCGATGCCACCTCCCCTAGTAGGGGAGGCCTTGGCATATCGTCGCATTTTCGAGTGTTGGCGCTTCGCTACTTTTGGCCCTGCTGCCGTCGTTTTTTGCCTTGCGGCAGATGATGGTTTTGGAGCCATAGGCGATGATAGCGAAAAATGAATCTTCTGCCAAAGGCTCCCCTACTAGGGGAGCTGTCACGGCGTTAGCCCGTGACTGAGAGGTTGAATGAAGGATCACCTGATCGGGAGGACAGAGACGAAGGGTATTACTACGATGAACGAATCGGAAACCATCGACCCCCGTGAGCTGAACCCGCTGGCGCTGGCCTTTGTGGGGGACAGCGTGCTGGAACTGCTGGTGCGCACCCGTCTGGCACGGCACCACCGGATGTCCGCAGGCAAGCTCAATGTGGAAAAGGTCAAGTATGTCTCTGCCCGGGCACAGTTCCGGGAGGAGCAGCTGCTGGAGCCGCTCTTCACAGAGGAGGAGCTGGCTGTGTTCAAGCGGGGCCGCAACGCCAGCAAGGCCAGTGTGGCCAAGCACGCTTCCCCTGAAGAATACCGCGCTTCCACCGGCTTTGAGTGCCTGCTGGGCTGGCTTTACCTCACCGGGCAGATGACCCGTGTGGAAGAGCTGTTCGATGCCCTGTGGCAGCAGTTTGACCCGAACCAGAAATAAAACGCGAAAGCCCGCTGCTTTCCGCACTGGAAAACAGTGCAGGGAAGGCAGCGGGCTTTCTTATGCGGTGTTACTTCTTGTTCTTGGCACCCTCGTCGTCAGCACCCTTGGTATACTGGTTGGGGTGCTTGTGCTCGTTGGTGGTCTGATTGGTGGTGCGGTTCTGGCTCTGGTTCTTGCAGTTGTTCGTGCGGTTTTCGGTGCGATTCTCGCTGTGGTCCTTCATGGTTCGTTACTCCTTTCGTGAGGGGGCTTTCCCTCACAGCCTTAGTTTTGCCGCGAACGGCGGCTTTATTCATGGGAGGATAAGCTTTCATGCCTACGGAATATTTTGAGCGCCGGGAGCGCGCTCTGCTGGGCGACCGGTTCGATGCTCTCTATGCCGCCCCGCAGGAGACTGCTGCCCGGGGCGTGACGGTCTCGGCCCTGCGTGCTGCGCCGGAGCAGTTTGCCGCGCAGGCAGATTTTCCGGTGGAGCCCTCGCCCTTCTGCAAGGCGGGCTTTGTGGTGCAGGACCCCGCCTTCAAGCCCGGGCGGCACCCCTACCACCATGCGGGCGTGTTCTACTCGCAGGAGCCTTCCGCTTCCAGTGCCGCGCCCCTGCTGGGGGTCCGGCCCGGGATGCGGGTGCTGGATACCTGCGCGGCCCCCGGCGGCAAGAGCAGCCAGCTGGCGGCAGCGCTGGGCGGGCAGGGACTGCTGGTGAGCAATGAGTTCGTTGCCGCCCGCGCCGAGGTGCTCCGGAGCAATCTGGAGCGGATGGGCGTGCCCAACGCTGTGGTGCTGAACGAGGACACTGGCCGCATTGCCGCCGCTCTGCCTGAATTTTTTGACCGTGTTCTCGTGGATGCACCCTGCTCCGGCGAGGGGATGTTCCGCAAGGAAGCCGTGGCTGTGACCCAGCATTGTGAAGCGCTGGTAAAGCAGTGCGCCGCACTGGGGGCACAGATCCTGGACAACGCGGCGGCCTGCCTGGCCCCCGGCGGCGAGATGATCTACTCCACCTGCACCTTTGCCCCGGAAGAGGACGAGGGACAGGTGGCGGCGTTTTTGCAGCGCCACCCGGAGTTCACGTTGGCCGATGTGTTCGGCAATGTGGATTACAGCTTTGGCAGCCCGGGTGAGGCAAACCGCACCGGCGGCCTGCCGCTGGATGTGAGCAAAGTGCGCCGGATCTGGCCCTGTCAGGGCGGCGAGGGGCATTTTATTGCCCGGTTGGTCAAGGCTGGCACGCCGCGGGCGCTGCCTGCCCACGGAACCTATACGGCCGAGGAAGAGCTCTGGCTGGCTGCTGCCGCAGAGCAGAGCAAAAAGCAGAAGGGAAGCAAGGGCGGCAAGCCTGCCAAGGCCCCGGATGTCCGCAGTGCCCGCCGGGAGAGCAGCCGTGCCCTGCGGGAGGCGGTGCAGGGCCGCAGCGCCCGCAGCCGGGATGCCGGGACAGGGGAGGCCACCCCGGCCCAGAGCCTTGCTGCATGGCAGGAGTTTGCCCGGCAGTATTTCCCGGCGCTGGCGGACCGCCCTGCCGTGGTGCATGGCGGCAGCGTTCTGCTGCCCGTACCCTTTCCGCAGACGGGACTGCATGTCCTGCGGGCAGGGGTGTTCGTGGGCAGTGTGCAGAAGGGCCGTTTCGTGCCGGAGCACCACCTGTTCACGGCGTTCGGTGCGCTCTGCACCAACCGTGAAGCACTGACCCTTGCCGACCCGCGGGTAACGGAGTACCTTTCCGGCCGTGAGATCGCTGCGGACACTGCCGCCGATGGCTGGTGCTGCGTGACCGTGGATGGCTGCCCCATGGGCGGCGGCAAGGTGTCGGGCGGACGGGTCAAAAACCATTACCCCAAGGCCCTGCGGCTGCTGTAAACCGGCCTGAAAAGCCGGTTTTCCAACACGAACAAGCGAAAAACACGCCCGGAGCCCTTGAATGGGATTCGTGATTGTGCTACAATAATAGAGTTAGATTTTGTGTGCTGCCACAAGCGGGCGACCACAGCCCGTCTGCCCGCAGGCGGAGATTTCGATAAAACTTTAGGAGGTTCCCATGTCTGGACATAGCAAATGGAACAACATTAAGCGCAAGAAGGAAAAGACCGATGGCGCAAGAGCAAAGGTCTTTACCAAGATCGGCCGCGAGATCAGCGTTGCCGTCCGTGACGGCGGCCCCAATCCGGCTTCCAACAGCAAGCTGGCAGACCTGATCGCCAAGGCAAAGCGCATGAGCGTGCCCAACGATAACATCCAGCGCATCATCAAGAAGGCTGAGGGCGGTGACAAGACCGAGTTCGAGGCCATCACCTACGAGGGTTACGGCCCCGGCGGCGTTGCTGTCATGGTCGAGACCCTGACCGACAACCGCAACCGTACCGCTGCCGACCTGCGCCACTACTTCGACAAGAACGGCGGCAACCTGGGCGCTATGGGCTGTGTGGCCTTCCTGTTCAGCCAGAAGGGTGTCATTGACATCTCTCTGGAGGATAAGGATGCCGACGAGGCCATGATGGATGCTCTGGATGCCGGTGCCGAGGACTTTGATGCAGGCGAAGAGGCTGCTGAGATCACCACCGATCCCGAGAACTACTCCGCTGTGGTCAAGGCCATGGAAGAGAAGGGCTACGAGATCCTGAGCGACGACCTGGCCATGGTCCCCATGACCACCACCCGCCTGACCGACCCCGATCAGCTCAAGGCAATGGGCAAGCTGCTGGATGCCCTGGAGGACAACGACGATGTCCAGAACGTCTGGCACTCCCTCGAGAACGAAGAGGACCTGCCGGAATAATGCTCCGCAGGCCTGAATAAGGATGTAATGAAGCCGCTTTTTGTGTTGTGATGCACAAAGAGCGGCTTTTATTTGTTAGGCAGGAAAGTGTAAAAACGTTGTTTTGCTGTGACATACGGGCACTTTGGGATTGTGACATACTGACCGGTTTTGGAGGGCTGAAAAATGAAGTTGTAACAATACAATTGAGAAAACTATATAAAATAAAAATCCGCAGAGCATATAAATTACGCTCTGCGGATTTTTTAAGTATTACGCATCAGATACACGATAAGATAAAGGGCATAACTCAACATCTTAGCGAATTCCGCTGCGTTCAAAATGGCAGCCTGAGTCTCATTCATAAAAATATCTCCTTTAATATAAAGATACAAGCATGGCACATATGTTATGTGAAAACTTGTATGTAAAAGGTATTAAGCAGCTGCCATCTGCCATATGCTTGTATGATTAGATATCAGTATAAAAAAGACTATAAAGATAATATATACCTTGTTGCAAAAAAGTCAATAAATGTAAATATGTTTATAATCCGGTTGTGTCAGGTGAACTTTCATAGTTCAAATCTTCATAACCTAAAATAAGATTAATCTCATAATTTTGACTGAGCATGCCAAGAGTGATATTGGATGTTTCAGTTTCCCAACAACACTGATAGACGGTATAGCCCAGTTGAAGTGCAGAGCCTTCGTCAGTATACGAAGCAAGACTCGAAAGATTCTTTTTTAAATCAGAAGTAGGAGTCCCATATTTTGAAATTAGATTTTCCTTTAATGTGTTATATGCGGCAATATACGAGGCGCCTTGACTATATTGTTCAGTGATTTGATAACCACCTTTATATAACTTTTCGCTAGAGTCAAAGTAATATACAATATTCGCAGCATACCCGGAGACTGTTCCATTGTATACTAATCCGGAATTGTCAGCGGCAGTTCCTTGATATTCTGCAGTTTCATAATAATTGATAGTGTCAATAGAATCACCCCAATACCCAATGCGAAAATCACCGTTGCGAGAGGAACTGTCAATAGCAGGAATCTGGCTATCTGGAAGTTCATATGCAAGAATAATAACATTATTGTTGCTGGCAGAGCCACTGACATACATATAGGTAATATTAACAGCCTCAAGATGCCATTCAAGCCATACACCAGTTCCATTTTCATTTAAATCACTTTTATCAATAGTAGGAGCGGCATAGGTTTCTTTCAGTTTAGCAATGATTGCATCAGACTTTTCGGTTTCAAGATGTCCTTGATAATGGAAAGTAACTTTCCATAGTTGATTTCCACGATATGTGTAAGTGTTTGTGCCAATTAAATTATTAAAAGAAACATCATTAAAAGCATAGGATTTATCACCATGCCCTAAAAAGGACGTGGTCGAGATAGATTTATTCTCTAAACCCTCAAGCTCATCAGAGGTAGTGTCCCAAGTGGCATCAGAAAATAGGAAACTAGAAGTTGGTATGCCGGAAGCTTCCTCGACAGCAGAAGAAATAGCAGCCTGCGAAGAAGAACTACAAGAAGAAAGCGAAAAAAGAAGAATAATAAGAACACAGATACTAGGGAGAATTCGCCGACAAGAATAAGATTTCATAATTTTTCCTTCTTTCTAATAGAATAGGGTATGTCACAGTCACCGTATCATAAAAATAACAATGTGTCAAGTAATAGAACCAAAATGATAAAGAATAACCATAAAAGCACACTATACTTGACATGAGAGGTGATGTTATGACGGCCGACCGCATCAAGGCCCTGAGAGAATCGCGAGGGTGGACGCAGGCAGAGCTTGCACGCAGGATGAATATGACGAGAAACGGTATCAATTCATGGGAGCAGGGGCTTTCTATGCCGTCGCCGCAGAGCCTGGTGGATTTGGCTAGGTTGTTTTCTGTCTCGACAGATTACCTGCTGGGTGTAGAAAAGCATAATACAGTAAACGTGACTGGTTTGGATGAAAAGGATGTCGCACTGATTGCGCAGCTCGCAGAACGCCTGCGGAGTGCAGCGAAAAACAATGAAAACACATGAAATTTAGGAAATCGGCGGAAAAATATCTGTGGTTCAATCATTGAAACCCTCTGGATTTCATGGTATACTTCTTTTAAGAAAGAGGGTGTTCGGATGCTTTATCCTTTTATGACCTTGAATGATGGGACGGAAATCGTTTATTCCTCGCCAATTCAGAATGGTAATCAGGAGCAGGTAAAGGTACAGATTGAAACACCTGTAGAAAACGGCTTTAAGTCGGCGACCTGTATTCTGCCGGGGTATTTGTGGACCAATAATGGCTATTCTGAAATGGAGATGGCGAGCCTGAAAGAGCTGGTCAAATCAACGGCACATCTTCTGATCCGCTTCTCGCATGAGGGGGGAATCGAAAGTGCCTAGTCTGTTCCGGCTGTTCGGTTATGTGATTTTCTTCTGGAGCAATGAAGGTGCACCGCTGGAACCGGTTCATGTCCATGTTGCAAAGGGTGTTCCGAATGCCAGTGCAACAAAGATCTGGATTACGGAAGCGGGAGGCTGTATCGTGGCCAACAATAACTCGAAGATTCCTGCCAGAACGTTGAGCGCAATTGTAGATGTTCTGGAAAGCCGTTCAAGCTACATTGTGGCACAGTGGAATGATGTGTTTGGTGAATCGAAGTTCTACTGCTGATATTGGTGCGAATTGAGCGCCGCCCCCTGTGAAAAAACTCAGAGGGCGGCGCTTTTTTGCTTTGCGGATTGCGCGGCGGGGGCAAATATGGTACAATGATTTGAAACAGACCACGAAGAAACGAGGTGGCGCACATGGAAGCAAAACGCATCTGCCCGTACTGCATGGGTGAGCTGGAGAACCGGGTGTCGGTGTGCCCGCACTGCGGCGGGGTACTGGCCGGGCGCAACCCGGCGGGCAGCCTGCCGGTGGGCACGCTGCTGGCCGGGCGGTATACCGTGGGCGAGATGCAGAGCATCGACGGCGAGGGCATCCTGTACCGGGGCGTGGAGAACGTCGGGCGGTTCCGGGTGACCATCAAGGAGTATATGCCCCTGACGCTGTCGGCGGAGCGGGGCACGGACGCGCTGCTCCGGCCCAAGCTGGGCAGCGAGGTGCTGTTCAAGACCACCCGGATGGACTTTGCCGATCTCTACCGCTCCATCCAGCGCATCACCCCCGCAAACGGTCTGGAGGCTGTGCTGGACGTGTTCGAGGAGAACAACACCGTCTACGCCGTGATGGAAAACCCCGGCGGCATCCCGCTGCAGCAGTGGCTGGATGAGCGCCCCAGCCCGGTTTCGGCCGAGACGGCCCGCAATATGCTGCAGCCTGTGTTTGACGGCGTGGCGGCCATGCATCAGGTAGGGTTGGTGCACCGGGGCATCTGCCCGGAAAACATCCGGGTGCTGGAAAACGGCCGGGCACGCCTGACGGGCTACGCCACCGTGGGGCTGCGCACGGCGGGCAGCGGCCTGCACGAGCAGCTGTACGAGGGCTACTCGGCACCGGAGCAGTATTCCACCACCGAATTTGAGGGCCGTTACACCGACGAATACAGCCTTGCTGCCGTGGTCTACCGGATGGTCTGCGGGCAGAGCCCTGTTCCTGCGGCACAGCGGCTGGTGTCGGACTCCAACCCCCGCGCCCGTACGCTGGAACGGGCGGTGCCGGAGTATGTTTCGGATGTGCTCTGGATGGGCCTGCAGCTCAGCCCTGCCGAGCGCATCCAGACCGTGCCCCAGCTGTTCCGGGCACTGAGCAGCCAGGAGTATACCACGGAGCTCACCCAGACTCTGCAGCAGGCCGCGCCGCGCCCTCAGTCCACCGAGGAAGAGGAGCGAAAAAAGCATATACTCAGCCTGCGCAACCTGCTGGCGGCCATCCTGATCCTGCTGGCCATCCTGACATTGCTCATCGTGTGGGGGCTGGTGAATCAGGGGCTGCACACCGCAAAGCCTGCGGAATCCACCCCGGCCTCCGAACCGGCCAGCTCGCTGGTGACAGAGCCGGTGAATCTGGCCCCGGATTTTGTGGGGATGGACTACGATTCGCAGGTGCGCAACAACCACAGCTATGCCGGGGATTACCTGTTCTATGTGACCATGGAATACAGTGATACTGTGGAAAAGGGCAAGATCATCCGTCAGACCCCCGAAGCCGGAGAGGTCATCGAAGAGGGCAGCACCATCGATCTGGTGGTCAGCCGCGGCCCGCAGATGGTGGAGATGCCCAACGTGGCAGGCTTTACCCGGGACGGCGCGGAGCAGCAGCTGGCGCAGGTGGGGCTGAATGCGAGCTTCTATCCCATTTATAACGATGGCTCCTATGTTTCGGGCTGTGTGGCCTATTGCAGCGAGGAGCCCGGTGCCATGGTGGAGGTCGGCTCGACCATCATCGTCTATATGGCGGCAGAGGTCGAGGCTGAGGTGCCCGCCACCCCGCCCGAGACCACAACTCCTTCCGCCGGTACCACACCGTCTGCCGCGCAGACGGAGCCGCCGACCGGTGGGGCCGGTACCGAATACGATACGGATTGACGCAAAGCGGCCTGCCGGAGAGGGCGGGCCGCTTTTTTGATGAGAACGCTTGAAGAAAATGAATGATTCTGATAGAATTATATTAGAATCATTCAGGGGGGGTGCGCACTATGATCATTAAGTCGTCTACGGCGCTTCGCAATGACTACGGTTCCATTTCAAATCTGGCGCACGGAGCGGGCGAGCCAATCTACATTACAAAAAATGGAGAGGGTGACCTTGTTGTGATGAGCATTGAAGCATTCGAACAGCGGGAAGAGGCGTTGAAACTCCGGGCAAAGCTGGAAGCAGCGGAACAGGGAAGGCTTGCAGGTGCTCCGGCTTACACGCTGGAGGATTCCAGAAAACGGCTGGAGGAGATCTATCGTCGTGGCTAAGATCGAAATTCTGGAGTCGGCACAGCGAGAACTGGAAGCAATCGCAGAGCTTCACATGAATCTGGTAGGGCCGAATTCTGCCCGAAAAATCACGGATCGAATCTTGGATTCTCTTTCGCGGTTGGAACGTTTCCCGCTGTCGGGTTCGCTTCCAAGAGATGCCGAACTGCTGAAAAGCGGCTATCGCTATGTGATCGCCGGGCAGTATCTCTGCGTCTATCGGCTGATCGTGGATACTGTGTTCGTCTACCATATCGTGCATGGTGCAAGTAATTACCCGGTTTTGTTCAAACGGCTGCTGCAAGAAGAATTGAAGAGAGAAGATTGACGCAAAGCGGCCTGCCAGAGAGGTCATCGAAAAGGGCAGCACCATCGATCTGGTGGTCAGCCGTGGCCCGCAGATGGTGGAGATGCCCAACGTGGCAGGCTTTACCCGGGACGGCGCGGAGCAGCAGCTGGCGCAGGTGGGGCTGAATGCGAGCTTCTATCCCATTTATAACGATGGCTCCTATGTTTCGGGCTGTGTGGCTTATTGCAGCGAGGAGCCCGGTGCCATGGTGGAGGTGGGCAGCGTCATCACTGTGTATATCGCCGCAGACCCCAGTGTGGAGATCACCACCGAACCGCCCGCCGCCTCCGATTCCGGCAGCGGCGAAAGCGCTTCCTCTTCGGGGGAGACCGCGCCGGACGATACGGTGTATGATACGGACTAAGATTCATCGAGCGGCTGTTGCACAACTCCCTCAGGCACGGCTCC
>OIXS01000841.1_pt1 | contig 17371 bp, 16 predicted proteins | sample 1587841 | NCBI WGS metagenome assembly OIXS01 (sample SAMN03283254) | human gut metagenome | biome: human-associated habitat; material: feces | host: Homo sapiens | place: USA | collected 2013
AACGGATATACTCCGGAAAATCTGAAAGCATACGTCTAAAGTGAACGGGTATGCTCCGGAAAAAGGGTGCTACAACCTGCAATTCTCGGAGGTGAACGGATATGCTCCGGAAAAATTGAGATTTTAATGTCTGGTTATCCATTTTTTCATCCTTTTAGGGGATGAACGGATAAAAATTACGCTTTTAAGGTATGGTTTTATACCCTAATAAGCTGCCGGAAAGTGAACGGGTATGCTCCGGAATATGTAGCATTTTCACTGCTTGCACAATGGCGTACATAGATAGAGAATTGAAACATTGTGAATCCATCTTTTTGTAGATTTTTGCGAAAATCAGTATAAGCTTTTTTGTCTTTCTTTGTTTCTGTTGGTAGGTCAAAAAGAACTAAAATCCACATAACTCTATATTCGCTGAAACGTTCCATTAGAATTCAGGATAAATGATTTTTCGTGATTCTCCAGAAAAGCATTTATATAGTGATGCCGTTGTTTGGCTTGCTGCTATCATAAGAGGACTTCTTTTCCCACTGATTCTGACATCTATTGTGGGGATGGATAATAAACTGGCTTTTACTTCTTTTGTAAGTTCCATTTTGTTTTCAGAGTATAGTTGATAGACTAGCCGGTCTATGAAGGGGCGATATGGTTCCATAATATCGTCTGCTAAGCAATAGGCATTGTATCGGTTATGATGGTGAATGCCTAATGTGGGTAATAATCCGCTTGTTACAAGAGAACGTGCGATAACTGCACGGAGAATGGCATAACCATAATTTAAAAGATTGTTAGGGGGTATGCCATCTCGGTCCCTTGTAAAGTTTTCGATGTCATGAAAAAGTGTTTTCCAGTAGAAAGCTGCAGCACGTGCTTCCAGATTGTCGGGGTCTCCACTTCGTACATCGTTAGCCCATATACGCATGCATTTTATATCTTCGTTTATACATATGGATAAGGAAGATGCTTGATTGTTGATTTTTGCTTGAATGGTTTGTTGCCATAGTTGTTTCTTTAAAGGCAAAGAAGCATCCAGTTGTTTCCGAAAACGCTCATTTTGGGTAGTGTTTCCATAGAGAGGGAGCATTAATCCTACAGGCATACTTTTACTGTCACAAGTAATAAGTGCACAATTATTTTCAAGCAATGCTTCAATAGCTCCGGAAGTAATGGTGATTTGTTTATTATCCAAAATAACAACGCCTATATCTTCAATAGGTTTGGTTATTTCAGATTGACGTTTCATCGCTTCCGGAAGTGAAGGACATTTTTCTACTTCCGGAAGTTTTATGACAAGTTGGGCATTACGTAATGATAGGTATGCTGGGTTACCAAAATATAATGTTTTCTTTATCATAGGCTAATTGACGTTATAATGTTTCCTAGTCTGTCTGTTTTGATGGGGATGCATATTTCTTTTATCATTTCATCTTGCCAAGTTTTTTGTGCTTTGTTATTACTTCCTAACTCAATAGTTTGAATTATGGGCTTTGCAACGAAATATGGAATGAAATGACATTCCCCTTCAGTACAACTCACCATCTTATAAATTCTATCTTTTTGTATTGGTTGATTAATATGTCCATTTTCTATTTCTTCTTTTGTTGGTACATATACTAAATCATTGGGTGATAATATAAATTTAGGTAGATTACCCTTTTCGTTTTCGGGTGCTGGTGACAAGCCTTTTTTTAGTCGTTCAATGACTACGTTTAATGGAATAGAGGCGAAACTGCGTTTATGGGCAGTTTCATATATTGCAAAGAACAGGTTAGTACCTTTTGCTGCCTCTACAAACTTAGTGGATTTATTTCCTGTTTGTCCAACAGCGAATTTATCGGCTTGTTCGTATGTTCTGACTTTATAAATTGGTTGATGAAATTTTCCATTATTATTTAGGGACATAATATTTTTATTCATTTGTTCAATACCTTCAGGTGAGAAGGCTTGTTCCGGATTATTGCCATTCTGCTCCAAATGGCGCAGTAAAATTTGTTGGATTCCTGTATCTGCAACTTTTTCTTCTATTTTCTTTTTATTGAAAGTTGTATTTATTGATTCACGGCAAGCAAAGAATCTGTTGGCAGTTTCTTTGGTGAAATAGTATACTGGTATCTTCTTTAGATTTATTTCTTGCCAAATATCTTTATTGTCTTCAAAGTATTTTTTGATTTGTTTTTCATTGAGTCCTTGCGTTAAAAGCTCTTTTATTTTTTTCTTTAAGTCTTTTTCAATAATTCTTTGAGGATTCTCAAGAACGGCTTTCAATGTAGCAGTGGTTGTTCTGCGCAGGTTGATTTCTCCATATACGGTTTCTTTATGCATGGGCTTACGGATAGCCCAGCTATCACCTTGTTTTTGTGAGCAACTTACTTTTTTCCCGTTTTCATAGTGGATATAATGGTTAGTTGTTTTATTGATAATACGCAGATTTTGTTTGAAGCTTACAATGATGTTGCCTAAAATGGAATACACATCTTGGGTAAATGTATCCCAAGGTTTGTCAATGAGCCATTGATAGTTTCCCAAATTGTCGGTTTTTGTTTTCTTGCATAATATTTGTCGCAGGTCTTGACGTGAAATCTTTGCATTCTTGCTGGCTGATTCATTATTTAAATAATTGACTATATTCCGATTGGCGCAGGCTATGACAATGGCATCCATGGCATGATGGCGGTGGTCAATACGTTTTTTGTTGAATCCTTTTTGTAAATCTAATGGCATAGCAGGAATTGTCTTGTTGCATGCATTGGTTGTCGTAAAGCGATTGCTTTCCGTAATTTCGTTCAAGCGTATGAAACGAGGTAAAATGAGTTTATTCCATACGTCGTTGATCCCCCAGTCTTTTTTTAGTCGGTCTGTGATACTTCCAGTACAAACAATAACATTCTTAGATGTAGCTTCTTCTTCTCCTTCATCACGTACAATATTAGATAATAATGATTTTATTAGCTTACTAATATAACGGCTGTCGTTTAATTGACGTTCAATAAACTGATCTGGAATATCTTCCATCAATAGCTTTTGCATTTTAGTGCGGTTGTAGGAATAATGTTCTTTCACAAATAGCTCATAAGCTTCAACCGTCTGTATTTTAACGTTTTGTCCGAATCCTAGTTCTACTATTCTTTCTTGATTGTTTTTGATGAATTCATAGCCTAACATATTGCCTTTTAGCTTATTAACTTCTGCTTCACAAATAACTTTATTTGTGAATGAATCATCAAAATAACGAGATTGAGGAATTACATGTTCAATTTCGTATGCAGGGGTGAAAAGTTTTCCTAAAGGAATCATAGCTCCAGTATAAGGAGAACGATATTTTTGTTCCAGCCAGCATTTATAACGTAAGACATCGGATGTAGACGGGCGTTTTTTGGTATCAACTTCATTGAATTTCTTTAAAATAACAGCAATATCTTCTGGTATATCTTTAGTTTCGTTTAGAGCTTCTTCTTCATATATACGCAATAAATCTTGCTGGCTTGGAGAGTGCGGGCGTACGTTCTCAATTCCCAATTCTGGATTGGCAAATTCAGCAAGAAGTGCCTTGATACGCAGATTGGTGTTTTCGTTTTCTTGTATTTGTTGGGTGAGTTTTCTGCGTTTCTCGGCAGGATTCTTCATTTCACGTCCTAATTCGACATGAATTTCATCAATATGCCCTGTCTGTTTCCAAATATCTCGTACAGTGCGTAAGGTTTCCATGATGATTTGTTCCACAATAGGATTGTGTAAAGAATGTTGCTTGAATGCGTTTAGAAAAGCATCAATATCTGAAGGTTGTTGCCATTTAGTAACGTCCTTTATCTCTGAATGGCGGTTATATACGATATAGCATGCCAGCCAGGTTGGAAGTCCCTGAAATGAGTATAAATTGTCCAAATGGATTGTTTTTTCTCTGGTTCGGTTCTTTATGTTTTCTTCAAACTCTCCAGTTAATATTTTTTCTATACGGTCAAGAGTTGTACTGTCGAAATTTTCTGCTTTCCAATATCTTCCTATACGCATAAGTGGCAATAGTTTTTTGATAGCTTTGGCAGAATAGGAACCGTAATCTTTCTCGAAAGGAGGAATTTGCTGAAAAGTATCTGCAAATTTATCGCTTAAATAGTTTTTATCAGCGAAATGCTGTAAAGCTTTTCTGAGTTCATTCTTGTCAGAAATAGAGTATAGAATATGCCATAGTTTCTCTTCTATTTCTGATGTTAAGGCTGATTGCTCTATTCCTGCTTTTTCCCAATATGAAAGTATCTTGTAGTGAGTCTCATTACAAGGATATGTCTTGTCTTCTACATAATTCCAGCGATAATTTGCTGTATTCTTTTTTAATCCAAATGCTGGGTTTTTAAGAAATGTGTCTTGTCTGATTTCTTTTTTCTGATTGAGCCAGTCGAACAAGTTTGCGTAGGCATCTTCGGTTTTCAGAAATTGACTTGTTACATCTATGTCAGTAGTGAATTTTCCGTTTATGGTTCCTTCCTTTTGATAAATTCGCAAGTTTGATATAAATTGCCATAGACGAAACTCTTGAAAAAGAGGATGTGATTTGGCTATACACTTTAACGGAGAAGTGCATATTTCTCCTGTTTCTTTATTGATGTATGTGTATTCTTCGTAAGGACAATTACTAATAAGCGATTTTTTGCTTTTAAGTGGACGTTGATAGAATAAAATATCCTCAATAAGCAATTGGGCAATGCTATATTTTGCAATAGCATTACGATGGGCTTCGTTATTAGGATACAGTTCTTCAATGCAGGCTTCTAATAAATTGGAGTCTCGCAATTCTGGGTGAAATTCTTCTTGTTTCTTTAATATCTGATTTAATTCGTCTTTATAATACTTGCGTTCAATGGTGCGAATCAATTTTCCCCGAATCTTTTGGCTAGGAGTTTGTAATAGTGTATCATAGATGTATGCGCCTACTGTTTTATGAGATGTGTCAAGATCTTTTTGAGTTTTTGTTTTAATAAGCTCCCACTGTTCTTCCCATTCTTGTTCGGTAGGAATTTTGAAACGACGGCTTAACTCTCCATTTTCATCATATTTGTCATTTCCGTTTTTATCAAGGTCTATGATTGCAATAATATCTTTTTTCTGACTTTTCCAGTCGGGCATGTTTTTACTGAAAAACTTTCCTTTCTCTCCGTTTTCAAGTGTTATTGTGAATATTTTTAATCCTTTATAAACTTGCCCTGTGTCAGTAATATCTGTTACAATCTGGCTGTCAAAATATTGCCGTGTTTTAGAAGATGCTTTTTCTGTTTCCTCTTCGCGCAGCTGATAGTATCCTCTTTTCTGATTGAAATTTAATAAAACCCAAGCTAATTCTTCTTTTTCAATTTTCTGTATCAATGCCTTTTTGCGCAAATAAAACAAAGTCCAGTCGTATGGAACTTTTTTTATTTGGCTGTTGTTTTGTAAAAAGTCATTGAGCATCTCCTGAAATGAACTTTGAAAGATAAAGTAAGGAAGTCCATGCGTATTTGTTGTCCAAGCGAGTTTTGGCTCAGAATTGGCAATAAATTTTCCATACCTGTCTAATTGGTTGGCATAATGCTTGGGAAGAAATCCTAATAATTGTAGGATGCGATGCAGTCTTTCTCTTCTGAGTTTTTTGCGTTCATATAATCGGCGTACTCCACGAAATTGAGTACGGTTGGCTGTTTGTGAAACTGTATTTCCTTTATTGAAGTCTCCTAATTGGGCGGCATCCATAGGAATTATTCTGCTTCCTGCAGCCTCTATACCTTTTAGTTGTTCTTTTTGGGTTGTTTCGTCAAAGCTTGAACTGATAACTGCCCATCCTATACTGTTTGTGCCTAAGTCTAAACCTAAAATGTGTTTCATAGTTGTATTTTTTCAATTTTCTCAAAACTACTAATTTTTTATGAAAAAAACTTGTCTTTTGTATTGTTTCTTTTTACTTTTGTAAAACTAAAATGAAGCAAATCACAATAAGGATTATTCCGTTGTGAAAACATTTAGGCGCTTGCCCATCGTCCTTTATCGGTGGGCTTTTTTATTGTTTTGTATTTTCTATAAATAGGGATATTCAGTAAATGTCCCTAAAAAGTAAGATGGCATATAAAGTCGATAGAGTATAATCACTTTATATGCCATTATTATTGCCCTTTTTCTGTGTTTTTTCATATAATCCTATCTGTTGGACATGACGTTCCGGAAGAAGTCTGATGACCTCTTCTGCTCCTGTCTGTAAATTCATGTCATGCCGCTTTAGCTGTTCTGCTCGTGACCTTGTCTATCATCAGTACGGCATTTGCCGTATGTATTCCGAAAAAAATCCAAAGGATTTCAGTCTTCCTGTTCCTGGCCTTTATTCTTGCGAGTGAGTAGTGTTGCTTTTGAGTACCGAAGCTTCCTTCAAGCCGGGTGGCCCTTTCTTTGGAGAGTTCACTTCTGAGCATCTTCCTCAAGGGCTCATCCTTTGCCGCCCTTCCCTTGCGTACGAAGGAAGTGGATATCCCATATTTTGTACAGTACTTTCTGTTGGCATTGTTGGCATATATGGAATCTCCAGCCGCACATCTTACCCTCACATTCATGAGCTTCTGCTGCATACGGATACAGTCCTTCAGTCGTATTCCCTCATTGAATGCCTTGAATGAGAAATGCTCAATGAATGATATCCCGTCTATCTGTATAATATTGACTTTGGCACCGAATTCGACGGACTTTGTTTCCTTTCCTCTTACTATTGGACGTACATAATGACGGTCGATGCTGACGATGCGGTCATTGACCTTCCTGCCTTCAAACAATTCCTTCTCCTGTACAAGAATCTTTCTGATGATAGAAAGACGCTTCCGGTAATCCTGGGTATACCGGAGTGAGGCTCCGTACTCCCGGTGAATTTCATCCCTCTGTATGAGGAGTTTTTCAAGAAGTCTGATCATACGACGCTTGAGCATCCGTGTTCTTGAAGCCTTCCTTTTTCTTTTCTTGCAATAGGAAAGATAGGACTCCGCCACATTCCTGTATTTGTTGCGGGGACGTCTTATGCCGAGTTCCCAGCAATGCCTGCAGATATGCCTGTAGAGCCATTCGAGGCTTTCCCAGAGGAGTTTCATATCTGTCGGAAAACGCATGTGGCTTTCATAGCATGTGGCATCAGTCATGCACACGTGAAGGTTCTCAAGATATGGTTTCCAGTGTGAGGCCAGCACTTCCTGGAGGGATTCAATGTCAAGACGGGATGCCATCTCATTACGGATAGCACTGACTATCTTGTAGTTGGTTATGGGGAAGGACGGGTCTATCATGATTCCGCAGAACATCTGATAGTGTATGTTGCCGTTCAGATGTTCCACCAGCTGTCTGTCGGAGAATCCGGTATACGCCTTCAGGACCATGAGGGCAATCTTCGCCGCAGGGCTGAAGATATTCCTGCGTCCCAGTCGCTGTTCCGACAGGCCTACGGCTTTTGCCATACGATCAAACGGAAACACTGAGTGAAGCCTGCCAAGCTCACTCTCATTAAAACTCTTACGGTATTTTTCCAGAACATCAAATTCTGTAAACCCCAAAGTAGGGTGAATTTCTGAAATATTTTGTATCTTAGCCATATCTTAGTCGGAGTATTTCCCCCGTTTTGGCTGCCAAACCTTATTTTCGGGGGAATACCTAAAGATACAAAAAAGCCAACTAATTCGCAATACTTTGTGTATGAATTAGTTGGCTGATTTTGTAATATTTAATGAATGTCCCTTATTAGTATGTTCGCCCAAAGTTTCATTGATATTATCATTCCAGTTAAGATTGTTATGGAAAGTGCGCATTATTGGGAAGGATAGGACGAGTATAAAAAATACCGATGCCTTTCTAGACATCGGTATTTTACTTTGTAAACTATTTTGCAGTTATTTTATTTCAATAGTTCGTTCAGTTTGGACTTGATGGCATCTCCACGGAGATTACGTGCAACAATGGTACCTTCCTGATCAACCAATACGGTAGCAGGAATTGAATTGACACCATAAAGTTTTGCACCTGCATTGTTCCAACCTTGCAGGTCAGACATTTGCGGCCATGTAATATTCAAGGCAGTGATAGCCTCTTTCCACTTGTCTGCATTCTCGTCTAAAGAAATACCTACAATTCCGAAGCCTTTATCTTTGAAAGCCTTGTATGCTTCTACAACATTGGGCATTTCTTTACGGCAAGGTCCGCACCAGCTAGCCCAAAAGTCAATCAAAGTATATTTATTTTTGCTGACGAAATCAGACAGGCTTACAGTTTTACCTTCAGGGGTCTGCATAGAGAAATCAATGTATTTCTGACCTACAGCCGTTTTCTCTGAAGTTTCAATGTGGGCTTTCAACTTGTTGATACGTTCATTAACTAATGCAGCGGGAATTTTTTCTACCAACGCTTTTTGTTTGTCGAGTTCGAATGCGCCTGCATAGGAAGGGAGAAGATATACACCGACCGGATTGGTGATATTGGCTTCAATTGTTTGATAAACCATATCCATGCCTACACTGTCTTTCTTTTCAATCTCAGCCATGATAGCTTCTACCTGTTCTTCTGTCAAGCTAGTGTCGCTTTGAGCCTTTTGGTACATTTCATTCATTTCCTTGCTTAAAGCCATGAAGCCATCTTTGAATTTTTGGTAAGCGTCGTTATTAGGAGTACCTGAAACTTTGCTTTCCTTACCTAAGGTTACATTAATATTTCCATTTTCAAGAAAAAGATCAGTAAAGTAACGCTTGTCTCCTTTCATATAAGTGATGTAGCGGTTTACAGCCGTATCTTGTTTTCCGGTGAATACGAAAGTTCCGCTTTTGACAATAGCAGAATCAAGTTTTACAAGGTTTCCTCCTGCGTATTCCTGTAAATAGATCGTGTCGCCATCAGTGATGTCTTCTACTGAACCTGTAACCTTATAGGAAGGCGAATTCTGACATGCAACGAAAGCCATACTTCCTGCAGCCAATAAATAAACTAATTTTTTCATTTTAATATGATTATAATTTGAACGCAAAGATAACTACTTAATTAATATGTTTGCGGAAAAAAGGTTTTTATTTTCAGAATGAAATAAGGAATCTATAGTTTTGCTTTGCTTTTTTTGAATTTTATGGGCACTCATTCAATTCCTTTGGTTATAATTTGTACAGGGGGCTGCCTTACTGTTACAGTTGATCGGTAATATTCTGGATCTTTCGAAAATCGAATCGGGCACATTGAAGTTTGTGTAGAGTGATGTGAATATTAATGCAATGATGTACGATTTGGAGGAATTATTTCAATTACGGAATAAAAATAATCCGGAGGTGGAGATCGGGTAGATGTTGAATCCGAGCAGGGAGAAGGTCTCATTTTTTTGTTTACAATTTCTCAAAAGCCTATCATTCACTTTGCTGGGAGAAGAGAAATAGTACGCACAATGGAAAATTATTAGTCGGATGAATAAATATTACTTTATTTATATCCTCCATTCTTGAAAAATACCGTAATTTTGCAACTCAATTACAAAATGAGTATGCAACAATCTAATTATATAATTGAGGTAAAAGGTGTTTCCAAGTTTTTTGGTGATAAAATGGTCTTGGATAACATTAATTTATATGTAAAAAAAGGTGAGTTTGTAACTGTGTTGGGGCCCTCCGGTTGCGGAAAGACAACTCTTTTACGTTTGATTGCCGGTTTTCAGACTGCTTCGGAAGGCGAGATAAAGATAGCTGGAAAAGAGATCACGCAGACACCTCCGCATAAGCGTCCGGTAAATACTGTGTTCCAGAAGTATGCTTTGTTCCCTCATTTGAATGTGTTCGATAATATTGCCTTCGGATTGAAATTGAAAAAGACCTCTAAGCAGACTATCGAGAAGAAAGTAAAGGCTGCTCTTCGTATGGTAGGGATGACGGACTATGAGTATCGGGATGTGAATTCCTTGTCAGGCGGGCAGCAACAGCGTGTAGCCATAGCCCGTGCTATTGTCAATGAGCCGGAGGTGTTGTTGCTGGATGAGCCTTTGGCTGCTTTGGACTTGAAGATGCGTAAAGATATGCAGATGGAATTAAAAGAGATGCATAAGACATTGGGCATCACTTTTATTTATGTGACGCATGACCAAGAGGAAGCTTTAACACTGAGCGACACGATTGTTGTAATGAGTGAAGGAAAAATACAGCAGATCGGAACACCGGTGGATATTTATAACGAACCCATCAATTCGTTTGTAGCTGATTTTATAGGTGAGAGCAATATTCTGAACGGAACTATGATACAGGACAAGCTTGTGCGTTTTGCAGGAGTGGAATTTGAATGTGTAGATGAAGGTTTCGGTGAAAATATGCCGGTAGATGTTGTGGTACGTCCTGAAGATTGGTATATTTTTCCGGATTCGGATGCTTCACAGATTTCAGGTATCGTAACCTCATCCATCTTTAAAGGTGTGCATTATGAAATGGTGGTCGAGGCCAATGGTTATGAATTTATTGTACAGGACTATCATCATTTTGCTGTGGGTGAGCAGGTAGGTTTGTTGATAAAACCTTTTGATATCCATATTATGAAAAAAGAACGTGTATGCAATACGTTTGAAGGAGAACTGATAGATGGAACGCATGTGGAATTTCTGGGATGTACGTTTGAGTGTCTGCCAGTGGTTGACATTGAGCCGGGAACTAAAGTAAAAGTGCAGGTAGATTTCAAGGATATCATTTTGCAGGATAATGAAGAGGATGGAACTTTAACCGGAGATGTACGTTTTATCCTATATAAGGGAGATCATTATCACCTCACTGTGTCATCGGACTGGGGTGAGGATATTTTTGTTGATACCAATGATGTATGGGACAATGGTGATCATGTAGGTATCAGCATCTTTCCTGAAAGTATAAAAATAACTCAGATTGTAGAATCATAATAAAGAAAAGAGGTGCTCAGAACGATACGATTTTTCTTGTCTTCACGTAAAAGTTGGACTATTCCTTACGTGATATTTTCGGCGGTATTTGTTATTCTTCCGCTACTTTTAATAGTGGTTTATGCATTTATGGATGATGCGGGGCATTTCACATTGGGAAATTTTGCCAAATTTTTCGCTCATCCCGAGGCAATCAACACATTTGTTTATTCTATTGGCGTGGCCATTATCACAACAGTGGTATGTATCTTATTGGGATATCCTGCTGCCTATATTCTGACACAGACGCGGATGAAATATGCATCGACAGTGGTGGTATTGTTTATTTTGCCCATGTGGGTGAATATTTTAATACGTACACTGGCTACGGTGGCCTTGTTCGATTTTATGAACGTATCTTTAGGAGAGGGGGCTTTGATATTCGGTATGGTATATAATTTTTTGCCTTTTATGATTTATCCTATTTACAACACTTTGCAGAAATTGGATAAAAGTTATGTGGAAGCGGCGCAAGATTTGGGCGCCAATCCCATGCAAGTGTTTTTCAAGGCTGTGTTGCCCCTGTCTATGCCGGGTATTGTGAGTGGTATATTAATGGTATTTATGCCTACTATCTCCACATTTGCTATTGCCGAATTATTGACAATGAATAATATTAAATTATTTGGCACTACTATCCAGGAAAATATTAATAATAGTATGTGGAATTATGGGGCGGCCTTGTCGTTGATCATGTTGTTCCTTATTGGTGCGACAACCTTGCTCGCTTCAGATGATAAGGATCATAACGAAGGAGGTGGACTATGGTAAAGAAAATTTTGTGTCAGGGGTATTTGTGGCTGCTTCTGCTATTGCTTTATGCGCCTATTTTTATCATTATGATCTATTCGTTTACCGAAGCAAAGGTGCTGGGCAACTGGACCGGGTTTTCCACCAAACTCTATTCATCCCTATTTGTTGCGGGTACACATCATTCATTGACAAATGCCTTGGTCAATACCTTGAGCATTGCCTTTATTGCAGCTACCGTATCCACCTTGCTGGGCAGTATTACGGCAATCGGCATATTCAATCTTCGTCCCCGTGCCCGTAAAGCAATCAGTTTTGTCAATAACATTCCTATTTTGAATGGAGATATTATTATTGGTATATCTCTATTCTTGCTGTTCGTATCTTTGGGTATTCCACAAGGATATACCACTGTAGTGCTTGCACATATCACATTCTGTACTCCATATGTGGTGTTAAGTGTGTTGCCGCGTTTGAAACAGATGAATCCGAATATTTATGAGGCGGCGCTTGACTTGGGGGCTACTCCTATGCAGGCACTCCGCAAGGTGATTGTTCCTGAGATTCTTCCGGGAATGATTTCAGGTTTTATGTTGGCGGTGACTTTGTCCATTGACGATTTTGCCGTGACTGTATTTACTATTGGTAATGAAGGGCTTGAAACTCTTTCCACCTATATTTATGCGGATGCACGGAAAGGAGGGTTGACCCCTGAACTTCGTCCGCTTTCTACCATTATATTCGTATTGGTGCTGGTATTGCTGGTTATCATCAATCGCCGTGCAGGCAAGAAAAAGGAGGTATAAAAAATGAGGAAAATAAATAGATGGCTGATGGTGTGTGTGTGCGCGTTATTCTCTTTAACCGGATGCTATAACACAGAGCCTCGTGAGAGTGTGCTGAAAATATATAATTGGGCCGATTACATTGATGAGGATATGTTGGCGGAATTTCCCCGGTGGTACAAAGAACAGACGGGGGAAGATATTCGGATTGTCTATCAGACTTTTGACATCAATGAAATCATGTTGACCAAGATAGAACGCGGGCATGAAGATTTTGATGTAGTTTGTCCTTCGGAGTATATCATAGAGCGCATGCTGAGGAAAGGTTTATTGCTTCCCATTGATACCGTTTTTGGAAAGACCCCCAATTATCTGCATAATGAATCTCCTTATATCCGTGAACAATTGGATAAATTGAGCTGGTCGGGGCATCGTGCTTCAGATTATGCCATCGGTTATATGTGGGGAACAGCAGGTATCCTTTTTAATACCGATCATGTTCCAGCGGAAGATGCCAGGACTTGGGCCAGTCTTTGGAATCTGAAATATGAGAACAAGATCCTGATGAAGGAAAGTTATCGTGATGCATATGGTACCGCATTGATTTATGCCAATACCGAGGATTTGAAAAAAGGCAAGGTTACGGTAGAGGAGTTGATGAACAACTATTCGCAAGCATCCATCGATACAGTTGAGAAGTATCTGAAAGCCATGAAACCCTTGATAGCAGGTTGGGAAGCTGATTTTGGCAAGGAAATGATGACTAAAGGTAAAGCATGGCTGAACATGACCTGGAGCGGGGATGCGGTATGGGCGATAGAAGAGGCTGAAGGAGTGGGTATCCATCTGGACTATGAGGTGCCGGTGGAAGGAAGTAATGTGTGGTATGACGGATGGGTGATCCCTAAGTATGCTAGAAATAAAAAGGCTGCCAGTTATTTTATTAATTATTTATGCCGTCCCGATGTGGCTTTACGTAATATGGACGCCTGTGGTTATGTGAGTGCCGTTGCTACTCCCGAGATTTTGGAGGCAAAAATAGATACTACTTTATCTTACTTTGCAGATTTAAGCTATTTTTTCGGTCCTGCTGCCGATAGTATACAAATAGATAAGGTACAGTATCCTGACCGTACAGTGGTGGAGCGTTGTGCCATGATTCGTGATTCCGGTGACAAGACCGAATTGGTCTTGGAAATGTGGTCGCGTGTAAAGGGGGATAATTTGGGGGTAGGCGTGGTTATTGTGATTCTGGTATCTGCCGGGATTATGGTAGTATTCACCGTGTATAGAAAACTTCAGCGTTATCAGCATGAAAAGGCTCAATATCGTCGCAGGAATCATCGAAGAAAGAAATGACTTTATAAGGGAAGGAAACATTTAGTCTTGCTGATAAAACGATTTAGGGAATCCAATCTTTAGGTAGAATTAAAATAAAAGTCCGAACTTGGGAAAGTCCGGACTTTTATTTCTATAATCATATAAAGATTAAATGATGTATTGTGAAGAGATAGACTCATTATTCATCACGCGGCGGATTGTTTCAGCAAACATATCAGCAATGGTCAGTTGCTTCACTTTAGAGCAACGGTTAGCATAAGGAATACTATCGGTAAATACCATTTCTTCCAAGCCGGAGTTCTGAACGCGTTCGGATGCAGGACCTGACATTACACAGTGAGAAGCGATAGCGCGGACGGAAATAGCTCCCGCTTCTTTCATAATATCGGCAGCTTTGGTAATAGTACCTGCTGTATCTACCATATCGTCAATTAAGATGACATTTTTATTTTTTACATCACCGATAATTTGCATGGTGGCCACTTCATTGGCTTTCAGGCGCGTCTTGTTGCAGAGTACTAAGGGTACACCCAAATATTTGGAATAAGTGCTGGCGCGTTTTGAACCACCCACGTCCGGAGTTGCGATTACCAAGTCTTCCAGTTGCAATGATTCAATGTAAGGCAGGAATACGCCAGAAGCGTAGAGGTGGTCTACCGGTACATCAAAGAATCCTTGAATCTGATCGGCATGCAAATCCATTGTGATTAAACGGTCGATGCCTGCTACGCTCAGAAGATCGGCTACCAGTTTAGCACCGATAGAAACACGAGGTTTGTCTTTTCTGTCCTGACGTGCCCATCCAAAGTAGGGAATAACGGCTACAATGCTTTTTGCAGAGGCTCTTTTAGCTGCATCAATCATTAGCAGCAGTTCCATTAAGTTGTCAGAGTTAGGAAAGGTAGATTGAACTAGAAAAACATGTGCGCCTCTAATTGATTCTTCATAAGAAACAGCGAACTCACCATCAGCAAAATGCATGATGTTCATGTTTCCTAATTTGCAACCGAGGCTGTTGCAAATCTTTTCTGCAAGGTATCTCGAATTTGTTCCTGAGAATACCCTAAAAGGTGATGTTTTGCTCATTTTTGTAATAGATATTACCTATTTGTTAATTTGCGTGCAAAGGTACGTATTATAATTAGAAATTAAAAATAGAAATTTAAAAATAACTTCTCATTATTGTAATATGCTTGGTTTGAAGCATATTCTTCGTTTTTTAGGCTTCTATTCTAAATTATTTTGATAAATCAGTCTGCTAAATCTCTTAATTTCCGGAAATGTTCTATCACGCACCGATAATCGCGATCGGTACACGCATCGAATTTATTCCAAAGGGCGCCCAATATGGCGGCTCCTCCGAAACCAAAGTCCTTTACCTCCAGCAAGTTTTCTTCGTCAATGCCTCCCAAAGCTATGACTTTTTTGTCAATAATGCCTGCTTTGGCGGCAGTACGGAGTTCTTCGGCGGTGTATGCCGAGTTATAATTTAGTTTGGATATGCTATTGAATACCGGACTCAGAAAGACATAATCGCAACTGGATTTGCGCTCTTTAACTTCGTCTAGCGAATGGCAAGAACAACTGACATGTCCTTTGTATCCTTCCGGCAGGTTCGGATTACGACCGTTCAGGTGAATTCCTTTCAGTTTGTATTCCTCTTTCAGATAAAAATGTCCGTGAACCACGATGCGTTTATGATATTGTTCGGGGATAAGGGTTAGCAGACGTTCTGCAAACATGGGTGCTGTACCGGGCTTTCGCAGATGGAGTGTGTCTAGTCCCTCCTCGAAAAGAGCTGTAATTATTTTATCTTCCTCCACAAAATAAGTGGGGGGCGTTATTAGAATTAACTTCATACCTTATGACTAATTGCTAAGCAAAGATAGCAACCTATTTGTAATAATCCTAGTGGATTTATAGATTTATTTTCGATAAAACTGTAAATCAATGGGATACTTTCCCCGAAAAAGTGATTCATGCGATGGAAAAGTTTTAAATAATCTGTGTGTATCTGTATGAAATAGGCGTTTTTTATTTACTTTTGCGCTAATAAAACAAGACGAATAGATAGAATTATGAATAAAAAACAATTTCTTGCAGCCGCATTTTGTTTGATGGCACTTGCCGGATGTACGCAAAAAACGGAATTGCCTGAGAATCCTAAAGATCAAGAAGAGTACCGTGATCATCAGGGAAACAGTTGGATTTATAACGCTATGCTAATGCGTTGGGCATTAATGCCGTCTATGGCCAACGGACTTTCTACCACACATTATTATTATCCTAAATCTGATTCGTGGACAGATGCTAACGGAATGAAAGTGGATGCTCCTTCAAAAGTGAATGTGGGGGCAAAATCGTCTACAAAATCAAAATCGAGCGGAAGTGTTTTTGGGAAAACACGCCGTTCATCCGGTGTTCATAGTTAATAGGAAGCGGATATGAAAAGAATACCTGTTACGCCACGTTCAGACTACCGTGAGAAAATAGAAGCGCTGGGCTTTGATTTTCATGGTGATTATTGGCGCGAGGAAGCGTATTATCGTTTTACGGCTGAAGAAACAGCCTGTTTGGAGGAAGCAACCAATGAGGCGTACCATCTGTATTGTGAGGCTGCTCAATTCATTATTGAAGATAACCCGGAATTTATGGAGCGTGCATTGAATATTCCGAAGGAGATTGGTGAGCGTATCCGTGCTTCTTGGGGTGCGGATGAGTTAAGTCTGTATGGTCGTTTTGATTTTATATTAGCCAAGGATGGTACTCCGAAAATATTGGAGTTCAATGCTGATACACCGACTTCTTTGCTTGAAGCATCTGTTATCCAATGGCAATGGAAAGAGGATGTTTTTCCGGAATGCGACCAGTTTAATGGTATTCATGAAGGATTGGTGCAGTCATGGAAAGATATTTTCCCCAAAAAAGGAGAGATTTATTTCTGCATTTGTGCTTTCTGCCTATGGAATACTTCTGCTTCTGGTTCAATCACTTCTTGGTGCGGTAACGGGACCTGGAGCTATTGTGTTTATGTACCTGTGGAAGCCGCTGGAATGGACGGGCTTTTTCGTGGATTTTTCTTTCTATTTGAGGGAACGCTTTGGTTTTTCCCTCCCGTTGATCGGATGGCTGAGATGCTTGGTTCCGTTTCTGTTTGTGTTATTCGGGCATAAGACACATAAATCCGAAAAAATATGAAACGCTGGCAGAAGGGAGTGTTTTTATGGATCATACGGTACAGGACGCCAGACAGTTTTTTGATTCCTGCCCGGATACATATCCGCTGTATGAATGTTTTGTTCAAATGCTGGTTTCACGTTTTCCGGAAACCAGAATAAAGGTGCAGAAATCACAGATTTCTTTTTATAACAGACACCTCTACGCCTGTGTGTCATTTCTGAGAGTGAAAAAGAAGGCAGAGCTTCCAGAAAGCTATTTTGTACTGACTCTGGGACTGGCAGAGCCTTTAAATTCGGATCGTGTGGCTGTAAAGACAGAGCCATATCCGGGCAGATGGATCACTCATTTTGTGATCAGTAAGCCCTCTGATCTGGATGAGGAGCTG
>OIXS01000856.1_pt1 | contig 17135 bp, 17 predicted proteins | sample 1587841 | NCBI WGS metagenome assembly OIXS01 (sample SAMN03283254) | human gut metagenome | biome: human-associated habitat; material: feces | host: Homo sapiens | place: USA | collected 2013
GAAAAACGAAATTCAGCTCGATTTCTCGAAGTCTCCTCAGCGTGTAGGACTACCCGTTTTTCTGAATTTACACCTTTTACTACACGCTGACGCACTGTGCAGGGATCTGCGCAGTGCGTTTTAATATACGGTTCAAGAACCGGCTGTATACGGATTTGCCGATAATAAAAACCCCGCGCGCAGGGACCCTCTCCGCAGGCGGCGCAATGGAGAACGCCGCCCGCTCCCTGAACGCGGAGCCTCGCTTATAACAAGCGATAACAGCAATATATGCCGCTTTACAGCAAAAATCGTTTAACTGAAATAATTTTACCATTAATAAAAATAAAAGCAATGCAAAAATCGGAACAAAAAACATATAAAACGGAAGCGCACACAAAAAAGAAACGGCAGCGCCGTTTCACAGCGTGTCAACTGTGTATCCCTTATCCGCCAGCGCAAGCGAATACCTGCCGGTTCCCGCGCCGATCTCCGCAACACGCATACCGGGGCGCAGATATTTCTCAATATACTTCATTGTGGTTATATATTCAACGGCGTTGAATCTGCGCTCGAATCTGCTTTCCTCGTCATATTCATTGTAGTATGCTTTTACATATTCCTGCGCGGTCTTACTGTTCATATCCTTTCTCCCAAAGCATAACATACTCGTCGGCAGGGGCGTCTGAAAGCTTTTCTTTTACCAAAAAGCTGTTTTTTATATAAAAATCCACCGCACCCGTGTTTTGGCAATAAACATGGAGTAAAAGACTGATCTTCTTTTCTTTAACAAAATCAAGAAGCGCCGTACCTATACCGAGAGCGCGGTATTCTTTTCTGACAAACAAACCCTCAATATAACTTCCGTTAAGACCTATAAATCCTAAAACCGCACCGTCTTTTTCATATACATAGGTTTCGGCTTTCGGTATCTGTTCTTTGGCGTATTCAAAATTACTTTTCCAAAACTCCTGTGGAATAAAGGAATGCGCCTGCATATTTGCATCCAGCCAAACCTGCATAACGGAATCTGCATCTTCATTTCTGAATTTTCTGATCATTTGTGGTACCTTGCATGATTTAAGATTGAAAACGCGCGGTACACCTGCTCGCAGAGCACAAGGCGCGCAAGCTGGTGCGGCAGAGTCATTTTGCCGAATGAAAGCTTGAACGTGCCAAGCGATTTGACTTTATCCGAAAGCCCGAATGAACCGCCTATAACAAAAGCTATTTTTGAATTACCAAGGCTCAGCTTTTCTATCTCCTGCGCAAATTCGGGTGAAGAGAATTCCCTGCCCTCTATGCACAGGGGAATGACCGCCGCACCTTTGGGAATTTTGGCGGCGATCCTTTCGCCCTCTTTTTCAATGATACTCAGTATCTCCGCCTCTGAAGGCGCATCTGGCGCGCGTTCCTCGGCGATCTCTATGATCTGTGTTTTTGCATAGGGCGAAAGCCTTTTTATATATTCCGCGCAGCCGTCCCTCAAAAACTGCTCCTTGAGCTTGCCCACGCAGATCACGCTTATATTTATCACAGAACGATCAGACCTCCGTCATTTTCCGGTTTGGAGACGTAAAGGCGGTAATCCTCGTTTTCGCTTGCGCCGATCTCCGTCAGGGCGGAAACCGCCGAAATGCGGGCGATTTCCGGCAGATTATTATCTCTGCTCAGGTGGGAAAGGACGATTCTTGTGGTGCCGCTTTGGATCAGCTCCTTAGCAAAGGAATCCGCCGCAGCATTTGAAAGATGGCCCTTATCCGAAAGTATGCGCTGCTTGAGCGGATAGGGATAAGCGCCGTTTTGAAGCATGGAGATCTCATGATTCGATTCAAGAAAAACAAGATCAGAGCCTGAAACGCCCTTTTTTGCGTCGTCCGTTATATAGCCGGTATCCGTACAGACGGAAACGGTGCGCCCGTCCGAAAGCTCAACACGGTATCCCACGCAGTCCACGGAATCATGCGAGTTGTGAAACGCAGAAACATACATATCCCCAAGATCAAGCACGGAATTGAGCTCATAAGACCTAACAGTATGATTCGCAACACCCGCAAAGCGAAGCTCCTCAAGCGTTGCCGGGGTAGCAAACACCGGCGTTTTGTGGCGCGAAGCAAAAACACGCACTCCGGCAATATGATCCGTATGCTCATGCGTTACGAGCACGGCCTTGATGCTCGCCGGATCAACGCCTATATCCATGAGCGCTGCAGAGCACCTTTTGGCGGAAACACCTATATCCACAAGTATTCCGCCGCTTTTGCCGCCTATGTATATTGAATTGCCGCTGCTGCCCGAAAAGAGCTGACATACCTTTGCCATAAACAAACTTCCCGTTTTTTGATCTTACCACAATTTTTGTACTAAAAAGGGGCGATGGCTCGCCCCGTTAAAACTATATTCTCAGCCCGCGTGGGCGACGCTGCCGGCAGGCTCTACCTGCACTCGTTTGATATCCGCGCCCAGCTTCGTAAGCTTTTCAACTATGTTTTCATAGCCTCTGTCCACATACTCTATTTTTTCCACAACCGTTTCTCCTGTTGCGATCAGACCCGCTATGACCATAGCAGCGCCTGCGCGGAGATCGGTTGCCTTTACTTTTACGCCTGTTAAATGATCTACGCCTTCTATTACGGCTATCTTGCCGTCCACCTGAATATTGGCGCCCATTCTGAGCAGTTGGCCTACATACTGAAACCTGTTATCCCACACGGATTCGGAAAGGATAGACGTACCTTTTGAAACGGAGAGCAGCACCGCCATCTGCGGCTGCATATCCGTTGGAAAGCCGGGATGCGGCATTGTTTTAACATTGCATCTTGTAAGCGGTTTAAAGCGTGTTACGCGAACGGCGTCGTCATACTCTATGATCTCTGCGCCCGCCTCTTCAAGCTTTGCGCTGATGGATTCAAGATGCTTCGGGATCACGTTTTTGATGAGCACATCTCCACCACAGGCAGCGGCGGCAACCATATACGTGCCCGCCTCGATCTGATCGGGAATAATAGAATATGTGCAGCCGTGCATCTTTTCAACGCCGCGGATCTTGATAACGTCCGTTCCTGCGCCGCGGACGTCCGCGCCCATGGAGTTTAAAAAGTTTGCAAGATCAACGATATGCGGCTCCTTAGCAGCGTTTTCAATTACCGTAAGCCCTCTTGCAAGCACAGCAGCCAACATAACGTTTATCGTTGCCCCTACGGAAACAACATCCATATAAACGGTTGTGCCCACAAGCTTTTCCGCCTCAGCGCAAACCATTCCGTTTACAATCTTAACATCAGCGCCGAGCATTTCAAACCCTTTGATATGCTGGTCTATCGGTCTGTCTCCGAAATCACAGCCGCCGGGCAGCGCAACTTCCGCTTTTCTGAACCTGCCCAGCATGGCGCCGATAAGATAATAGCTTGCGCGAAAGCGCGAAGAAAACTCATACGGCACGCTTTGGCGCTTGATGGGGCGCGTATCTATCTCTATTGAATCCTTAGAAACAAGCTTTACCTGCGCGCCCATTTGGTTTAAGATCTCTATAATCAAAGAAACATCTGATATATTGGGTATATTTTCTATTCTTACAACATCATCCGCAAGCACTGCGGCGGGTATGATTGCAACCGCGGCATTTTTTGCGCCGCTTATATTCACTTCTCCAAACAGCTCCCTGCCGCCCCTGATCACAAAATTTTCCAAATCTTTTCCCTCTTTAAATAACGGAATATATATAAAACAAGTAGAAATCAATTAAGTACGGTTTTTACCAACCTTGCATATTATAGCAGACTGAATTGCAAAAATAAAGACCTTTTAATAATTCGATACACTTTTGTAATATATATTTTTAGCTAAAAAACAACAATATATATGGTTATTGAGCCGAAATACAGCCAAGATAGGGGATAAAAAATTTTTTGCATAAAAATCAAAAATCCCCATATTCTCCATTAATTACAAATTTATTACAAATATTTTAGTACATTTTGACGAAGAAATGCCTGCGCATAACAACAAAAAGAGCACAAAAATATTATTTGAAGCAGCGCACCGATTATTAAACGGCGCCTTTGTTATTTTTTATAAAACTTTACAATTTGTTTTTAATTTGATTTTTAATAATATTGACAAAACCACCGATATACTGTATTATGGATGTAAATATATATTTTTTACGGAGGATTAATTTTGGACGACTCTATATGGCCTCTGCTATTACTGCAGGTAGTATTGATTGCGCTTAACGCCGTTTTTGCCGCTGCGGAGATAGCAATCGTCAGCATGAACGACAACAAAATGGCAAAAATGGCAAAGGAAGGAAACAAAAAGGCTGTAAGGCTTGTTAAGCTGACAAGTCAGCCCTCAAGATTCCTTGCAACCATCCAGATAGCCATTACGCTTGCAGGATTTCTGGGAGCCGCATCCGCTGCGGAAAGTTTCTCAGACGTGATTGTAGAGGCTGTTATGAAAACGGGGATCAGCATTCCCGAAAATCTGCTGAACAGTGTGGTTGTATTTCTGATCACGCTTATCATCTCTTTCCTGAACATCGTTTTCGGCGAGCTTGTGCCCAAGCGAATCGCAATGCGCAATCCGGAAAGCTTTGCACTGGGCATTTCAGGCTTAATATTTGCCATTTCAAAAATATTTAAGCCGATCGTATGGCTGCTTACGGCTTCCACAAACCTTGTTCTGCGCCTTTTCAAGATCGATCCCAATGAAAATGACGACGAAGTGAGCGAAGAGGATATCAGAATGATGGTAGATGTTGGCAGTGAAAACGGCACGATAGACCGCACGGAAAAGGAATTCATACAAAACGTTTTTGAATTTGATGATCTGACTGCCGGCGAGGTTGCTGTGCATCGAACAGAAGTATCGCTGCTGTGGCTGGACGAAAGCCCCGAGGACTGGGATAAGACGATCCACGGAAGCAGGCACAAGATCTACCCCGTTTGCAACGAAACCGTTGACAACGTTGTGGGCATACTCAACGCCAAGGATTATTTCAGGCTCGGCACCAAGGACCGGGAAACGGTTATGAAAAAGGCTGTTCACCCTGCATATTTTGTGCCGGAGAGCGTAAAGCTTGACGTTCTTTTCCAAAACATGAAGAAAAGCAGAAATTCCTTTGCCGTGGTGCTTGACGAATACGGCGGCACAACGGGTATCATTACGATAAACGACCTTGTTGAACAGCTTGTGGGCGACTTTGATTATGACGACAGCAACGAGCCGAAACCGATTGAGGCAATAGAAAGCCTGGATTCCAAAACGTGGAAGATCATCGGCAATCCCGCGCTTGACGACATTGAGGACGCGCTTGGCATCTCGCTCAAAACGGAGGAGTGCGACACTTTCAGTGGCCTTGTATTTGAGGCGCTCGGCTTGATTCCGGACGACGGCTGCAAACCGTTTGAAGTGGAAACGGACGGCCTTGTGATCAAGGTGCTCAAGGTCAAAAACCATCAGGTCCAGACGGCGGTAGTCTGCAAAGCAAGCCCCAAAAAGGATACTGCGGAACAGACAAAAAGCGAAAGCAGCGAAGAGAAAAGCAAAAACGAATAAAACAGGCCGGTGCTGAATTACTCAGGCGCCGGCCTTATTTTTCAAAACTCATATAATGGCGAACTGGTTATCTATCTCTCCGCCTGTAAGGATATTATCCGCCGCTATAGTCAGCTCGCGCAGCTCGCTGCTGTTTTTCATAATGCGCGACGGCGCACGCATGGCGCACATGACCACACGGTAATAAGCACTGTCCCGCGTGTGCGGGTGCAAAGCGCCGTCCAGGATAGACAGCCACACCTCCCCGATCATCTCACGCAGTGGCTTATACCGGAACTGCATGGCGTCAGCCTTTGAAACGCCTTTTGCAAGCCCAAGCGCCCGCAACAGTTTATACACGTCCCATACAAGCGCGGTATCGATCTTCTTTATAAGAGGCTTTAAAACAAACCAGTATTTTCCGAGCTCTGCGCCGTTGAGCTGCAGCGCCGTTGCGCGCTCCTCAAAATCCTGCCTGCTGCGGCATTCCGTAAGATTGAAAATTAAATTGCAGGCGTGCTTTGCCAGAAAACGCTGCGCGTCAATCTCCCTGCCGTTCAGGATAAAGCTTTCCAAATGCTCCACATGATAGGTGAGCGTTTGATCCGCATTGACCGTAACTTGAACAATAGGCGCCGGGTATCCGCACAGCGAGCCGACGTTGACTTCCGTTATCCTATTCCCTGCCGGGCTTATAAAATAATCCGTATCCTGAATATGGCTGTGGCCTACGAACATATATTTCAGCCCGTTATCGGCAAAAAACGCGGCAACCTCTTCCCTGTTTTCCACGCAGGTAGAGCCGCCCGTGATAAGCGGTGAGATGTGAGGTATAAGCAAATGATGCTCTATGCCGATCATAAGAGCGCCGTCCGCTTTTGCTTTTTCAAGCTGGGCAACGATCCATTTTCTGCAATCGGGCGTGAAGCCCGCGTGATCGTTTTCGTTTTTATCATCATTCAGGCACAGAACACGGATTTTATCGGAAAGATTGACCGTATAGCAGATCGTTCCGATCTCGGTTATAAAGCTGTCTGCCGCCTGCGCGGGACCGAAATCCTTATAAAATTCGGGAAGCTCGCTGCTTTTCATCACGGGCACGTCGTGAAAAGTCTGATCGCCCGCAAAGCGGCGCGGGTTCTCATCGCAGCACCAATCGTGTGTTGCGGTGATCAGATAGACCGGCTTTTTCTTTTTAAGCGCGTACAATTTTTCTCTGAATTCAAGGTGGGATACCATTTCTCCGTCATTTGAAACATCACCCAGAATGAAAACGGCGTCTGTATCGCTGCCTGCGATCTTTTCAAAGGCGGCGTCGATAATCTCCGCCGTTTCGGCAAGGCATTTCTGATCCGAGCCGGCGCGCAGCGCATAGGCTTTTCCCGCCGTGCCGAGCGTTTTGGAATAATAATGCGTATCCGCAATAAAAGTAAGCTTCATACTATCACCAAGTCTATTATATATGAAATGAACGCAGCGGGCAAGCACAATATGCACCCCCGGCTGACCGGATATAAAAAACCGGCTGACGCTGTAAATACAACGGCGCCCGCCGGCTCTTATCTTTTATTTGACTTGATCTGCCGTACAGCGGTTTATTCGTTGACAGCCTTGGCTGTTTCCTTTTCCGCCTTGCGTGCTTCTCTTCTTTCCATGATCTCTTTCATCATCTGCCTGTGGCCGTCGCCGGTGATGTTATAGAAGTGCATGGGCACGAGCATGAGCAGATAACCGATTGCCGGTACGAGTGTTGTGAGCAGGAAGAGCGCCCAGTTCGTTTCCGCATTCTGGACGAGCGAGCCTTCCGTATGCTGAACATAGCCTGTGAAGCCGAGTATTGCAAGACCTATGGAAGAGGAAAACGTATTCTCTATCTTGCCGGTAAAGCTCATGATGGAAAGCATGATGCCCTCTACACGGGTGTCTGTTTTCCACTCTATATAATCCACCGTTTCCGCTTCCATTTCCTTTTGGATCAGGTTTTTGAATTCAAGCGGAATGGCGGTAAGGCCGGTGAACAAAACAACGAGTATTCCGGTGAAGAGCGGAACGCTGGTGCCGGCTTCCTTATTCATAAGGCCGTTATAACAGGTGATTGCAAACAGCGCATGCAGAATGATCGCAGCTACGCAGCAAGCCTGATAGAATTTTTTACTGTCTGCCTTTCTGCCGAGGCGTTCTACGATCTTGGGAACAAGCAAACCGGCAAAGAGAAAGCCGGGGAATTTAACCACGTCTATGAAAACGTTATACTGCCTGTTGAACATGAGATCTGCAACAAAATAGAACGATACCTGCTCCGCGATCTTGCAGATGACAAAGAAGATATTGCCGAGGAAGAGCATGAGCAGCGGCCTGTTTTTAAAGAGCAGCGCAAGACATTCCTTAACGGAGGGCACGTCTTCTTTATGCTCTGCCCTTTCCTTGGTGTTCTTATATGTAAACCTGGTTAAAAATACGATACCGATCGCAGAGATGATAGCCGAGGTCAGATATGCCTGCGGGGTGTGATCCTTAAAATAAGGCAGCAGAGCCGCACCGGCAACGAACACCTGCGGCAGCGCACCCAGAACGGAACGTGTAATGGAGCTGATGCCGAAAAGCTTTGTTCGCTCTATACCGCTGGGCGTAATGGAAAACGCAAGCGCGCCCATCGGAATGTCAAAGGCGGTATACGTAACGTCCAGCCCTATGAATAAAACGGTTGTATAAATGATATTGAAAACGGGCGAAGCATCCGCACTGCCGATGAAAAACAGGATCATAACAAGCGAAACGAAAAGCGGCGCCCATTTGATGTACGGGCGCATCTGCCCGTCCTTGGTTCTTGTTTTATCAACGATAACGCCCATGATAGGATCGTTGATGGCGTCAAATATACCGCAGAAAAGGCGTATTTTTGACGCGGTGCCCATCGGGTCTTCAAGCTTTCTGAAAAGCACGTTCGTCAAAAAGAAATTTATGTATTTTGACGAGGTCATACTTGTATTCATGCCCTGCGCGCCGCGGCCCACGGCATAGGAAAGTGTTTCTCTCCAGGTAAGGTAGGTCTCCTCGCCTACATCGGTTTTGATGATCTTGCTGTCAAGGAATTCCTTAACGCTGAATTTGCCCATACTTCTCCCCCTATTTCTTCATCATTTGATTTTTGTGATTCTGTCCTTTTTCACAAGGTAAACATGATCCGCAATATCCATCATGGCTTTATCATTCATACTGTCCGTATAAAAATTTTCAATATGCGCATGTGGATAAAGCTCATGAAATATCTTTACCTTGTTTTCAAGAAAACAAAGGCGGCGGAATTTGCCTGTTTTTTTATCTATACTTGAGCCGACGTAATTTTTGATCCCCATTCTTTTCATGATCTCGTCAAGAAGGAAATCCGTTGTGCCGGAAACGATTATATCGCTCTCTTTGCGCACCTTAGAATACCACGGCTTGATCTTTTTTTCGTTCTTATCCCAAAAATCGACCACCGCGCCGGAAATATCACCGGCGTTCACGTAATAGCCCTCCAGGAAAGAGGCGTAGGCGTCAACGGCGTCCTCCACCGTAAAAAGGTGCAGCGCGTCCTTCAGCGCAATTACGATCAGTTTGGGCAGATATTTCCATATTTTTACATCCCGGCGCACAAAATACAATATAAAATCAACAAGCGTTTCGCCGTCATAGATCGTGTTGTCAAAATCATACACATTGACGTGCATAATATATACCCCGTATTTCAAGAATAAGTGTAGTCAAAGTCAAATATATGTCAAAAACAGGAAAGAAAGATATAATTTTCGGAAATCCTGCATGGCTTTATATTAGCAGATATTTACGCCGCTTTCAATACGTGCGTTTAATTTTCTTGACTTTGGGGCGAATTAATTATATATTATTATAAAATGCGAAGGGGAGCCTGTCTTGGCGGGCGTTTCGGATATGAAAAGAGAATTTATCAAAACAGACGTTGTTATAGCGGGCAGCGGCGTTGCCGGGCTTTTTGCGGCACTTTGCCTGCCGCCTGAAAAAAAGGTGCTTGTTATAACGAAAGAGGATCTGAAAGAATGCGATTCCTACCTTGCGCAGGGCGGCGTTTGTGTTTTAAAAAATATTGAGGATTTTGAATGTTATTTTGAGGACACGATGAAAGCGGGGCATTATGAAAACGACCCGGAAAGCGTCAGAGTCATGATAGAATCCTCGCCCGAGATCATCAGCACGCTCATAAAGCTTGGCGTTGAGTTTGACACGGGCAGTGACGGCGCTTACGACTATACGCGCGAGGGTGCGCACAGGCAAAACAGGATCCTGCACCATAAGGATGAGACCGGCAAAGAGATAACCGCCACGCTGCTCTCCATAGCCAAAAAGCGCAAAAACATCAATTTTATCACGCAGACCACGATGATAGACCTGATCGAAAAAGACGGCACCTGCTACGGGATCGTGTGCGAAGATGAATTCGGCGAGCGGGGCGCAATACTTGCAAGAGATATAATCCTTGCGACGGGCGGCATAGGCGGACTTTTTAAAAATTCCACGAATTTTCCGCACATCACCGGCGACGCCTTTGCCCTTGCACTGAAGCACGGTATAGAGCTGAAGGATATAAGCTACATACAGATCCACCCCACAACGCTTTACAGTAAAAAAAGCGGCAGGCGCTTTCTGATCAGCGAGAGCGTGCGCGGCGAAGGCGCCGTACTGCTCAACGAAAACGGAGAGAGATTTACGGACGAGCTTCAACCGCGAGACGTTGTGACAGAGGCGATCTGCAAAGAAATGGAAAAATTCGGAACCGACCACGTATATATAACACTGCCCACGATGACGAGCGAGCAGGCAAAGCAGAGATTCCCGAACATATTTGAAGCGTGCGCCGAAGAGGGATACGATATCACGAAAGACAGGGTACCCGTTACGCCCGGGCAGCATTACATGATGGGCGGCATCAAAACGGATATCAACGGCAGCACCTCTATGAAACATTTATACGCCGTGGGCGAAACGGCATGCAACGGCGTGCACGGCAAGAACCGACTTGCCTCCAACAGCCTGCTGGAGAGCCTTGTTTTCTCAAAGCGCGCCGCAGATTTGATTGCTGCCGACAAAAGCGAAAAAGAATTTTATGCGCCGGACACGGATTGGGATACCCTGCCGCCGAAGAATGCGCGCGAAAAGGAATTCAAAAACCTCATCATGAACGAGATAAAACGAAAGGACCGTGCTTTTTATGATAAGTGGTGTAACGATGAAGATTAATATGGACGATTACATACTGCACGCGCTGAAAGAGGATATAACGAGCGAGGACGTATCCACAAATGCCGTGATGCCCCAAAAGAAACAGGGCACGGCGCAGCTCATCTGCAAGGCGGACGGGATCATCTGCGGACTGGAGGTCTTTGAACGCACGTTTGCCCTATTGGACAGCGATTTCCGATTTGAAACGGAAGTAAAAGACGGCGACGCCGTTAAAAGCGGGCAGCTCTTAGGCACGCTCTTCGGCGATATACGAGCCCTGCTTTCCGGAGAGAGAACGGCGCTCAACTATTTGCAGCGCATGAGCGGCATTGCAACCGTTACAAGCGAATACGCAAAGGAGCTTGCGGGCACAAAGACCGTGCTGCTGGACACAAGAAAGACCACGCCGAATATGCGCCCGTTTGAAAAATACGCCGTAACTGTGGGCGGCGGCAGAAACCACCGCTACAATCTTTCTGACGGCGTTTTGCTGAAAGACAACCACATCGGCGCGGCAGGTTCCGTTTCCAACGCCATTAAAATGGCAAGGGAATACGCGCCGTTCGTAAGGAAGATAGAGATAGAGACCGAAACCTTGGAACAGGTGCGCGAGGCGCTTGACGCCGGTGCCGACATCATTATGCTGGATAATATGAACAACGCTACCATGAAAAAAGCGGTTGAAATGATAGGCACAAAAGCGCAGACGGAATGTTCCGGCAATGTTACAAAAGAGCGCTTAAAGGAAATCGCCGAGATCGGCGTGGACTTCGTTTCAAGCGGCGCACTGACGCATTCGGTGCCCGTGCTTGACGTAAGCCTGAAAAACCTGAAGCCTGTTGAATAAAAGATTTAAAGCAAACAAATGCGCCCTGCCGACACCGAGTCCGGCAGAGCGCATTTTCATATTGAACCTATACAGCGGATCAGCCTTTAAGGCCTCTTGCCTGGCGGTCCATATCTTCTACAACGATATCAAAGATCTCGCCGAGCGAAGCGCAGTATTCAAGCACTTTCCAAGGCTCGTTGGTATGAAAATGGATCTTGATAAGCTCCTCGTCACCCACGGCAAGCAGGCAGTCGCCCTTAAAATGCTCTTCAAAATAATCGTTGATTTCGTCCTCGTCAAGCCCCTGCCCTTCTATGAGCAGCTGCGTATCATACCTGTAATCCATAAAACCTCTCCTAAAAGTTGCGCAAATAAAGCAGAATATTCTTTATAGTATTCCCGATCGTATGCCGAAGCGCAAATCTTTAAACATTTGCGCTCAGGTGGAAACAACATCTGCGCCGAACGGGCAAAGTGCAAGCTTGGCAAGCTTAAAATGCTGCTTGCCGAACGGTATGCCTATTATCGTTACGCAAAGCAGAACGCCAAGCAAAAAATGCTCCAGCGCAAGCGCGATGCCGGAAAAGATCATCCACACAAAATTCAGTATGGCACAACCCGCTCCGCCGCCGTAAACGATCTCCTTTTTAAACGGGAAAAAGCTTACCGCCGCCATTTTGAAGCACTGTGTGCCGACGGGAATGCCGATTATGGTAACGCACCAGAGACAGCCGACCAGAAGCCAGCTGAGACCACTGATGAACCCGCCGAAAACAAACCAAAGAATATTGCCTATCAAAGACATGATTTACGCTCCTTCAATCTTAACCGGTTTAATGTGTGAACAGCCATTAAGCTTGTTTAAGATGAATATAGCACAATATTGTTACGGAACAATGACCTTTAAATTACAATTATGTTAGAATTGTAAACGCAGAGCATTTACACGGAGCACGGATACATCAAGGTTTTGATTGCCGATTTATTGACAATTCCTGCATATTTAATTTATAATATAGTTATACAGTTGTTTTATTTTAAGCCGTTTCAGGCAAATAACGTACAAAGGAGCGTGCAGTGATGAAAAAAATGAGAAGGGCATGGAGCTTACTGCTTTCAACGGCGATCTTGATAGGTTCTGTGTTTTGCGTAAACTTTTCCGCCTTTTCAAGCGATACATACAGCTTTACATTTGAAGGCGTTTACGATTACACCAGAGCTTATGAGATACTGGAACTTGTGAACGAGGAAAGAGCGGCATACGGCCTTGATCCGCTGGTGCTTGACAAGGAACTGCAGGAGGCGGCAATGCTCAGGGCGCTGGAAACTTCTGTTGACTTCTCCCATACACGCCCGGACGGCAGATCCTGCTATACGGCCTGCCCTTCAAAAATGGACGGCGAAAACATAGCCGCGGGGAATTCAACGGCGCAGGCAACGATGGAGCAATGGATGAATTCAGCCGGCCACAGGGCGAATATACTGAGAGAGGATTTCAAATCCATCGGTATCGGCTGTTTCTCCTACAGCGAAGGGGGATCCGCTTACTGGAGCCAGTGCTTCGGCTACGGCAAGGCGGAGGGCAGCCCAAGGGTATCCGGAACGCAAGCGGTAACCGAATCGGTCAGCATTCTGAAAGAGAATGTTAAAATGTACGCTTATGCCGTCAAAAACGTTCATAACATAAACTATATGACGATCGGTGAGACCGGTTATTTCATATACGGAATCTTAAACCCCGGCTGGACGGCGCGCTATGCGCCCGGCTATGCCGGCGACTATACATTCTCAACCACAGACCCGGATGTAATATCCATTGATTCAAGCGGAAATTTCGTTGCCGTCGGCGAAGGTACGGCAACGGTTACGGTAAGCCTGAATGCGGATCCGTCTCAAAAATACAGCGCCGCCATAGAGGTGCGCAAATTTGACCCTACCAACAGCACCGATTTTAAAATATCGTATATCGGTAAGCACGAATACACGACCCACCCGATCACGCCGAAACCAACCGTTACATACGGTGATAAAACGTTTGTGGAGGGCGTGGATTACACCTTATCCTACAAAAACAATATAAATCCCGGCACCGCCACAATGACTGTTACGCTGATCGGCGAATACACGGGGTCCGTAGATCTGATATTCTATATAACGGGAGATCATACGAGCCATTATTATTCTTCAAAAGTGATAAAAGACGCTACATGTGAGGAAAGCGGCGAAATAAAATACACCTGCGATGTATGCGGATTCAGCTACACCGAAACGATTGAAAAGCTGCCCCACACGATCATTGATATTCCGGCCGTCAAGCCCACGTGCACAAAAGCCGGCAGCACTGCCGGCAAAAAATGCAGCGTCTGCGGCACCGTAACGGTTGAACCGCAGGAGATCAAAGCGCCCGGCCACAGCTACGGCGAATGGACTACGCTCAAGGACGCGACCTGTACGCAAAACGGAACCAAACAAAGAACCTGTTCAACGTGTAAGAAGACCGAAGAGGCAGCGATACCCGCTTCAGGGCATAATTATGCGGACGGCGTATGTACGAACTGCAACGACGATATAAGATTAACGGACAGTTCTTTCGGCATCCTCGTTTTCGGCGAAGATGAAAACACCCTGCCTGAAGGCGCAAAGCTTTCCGTTACACAGGGTACCGCCGAAGCCGATGGGGTTGTATATTCCATTGTGATACAAAAGAACGGCGCCAACATTCAGCCAAACGGCAGGATAACCGTTAAGGTTCCCGTTCCGGACGGAATGAACGGCAGCGAACTGATGGTGTTCAGGGAAAATGCCAACGGCACCTATACAGAGCTTAACGCCGAATACCAAGACGGATATATGACCTTTACGGCATATCAGCTTGGCACGATAGCCGTATCTGCCGAATGCCCGGGTACACCGGCGGGAATGTCCGGCGATATTGACGCGGACGGGGAGATCACAGACTGGGACGCAATCATGTTAAACCGCTATCTTGCGGGCTGGGACGTTCCGATAGACCTGACCGCCGCGGACACCGATAAAGACGGCGAGATCACGGACTGGGATGCAATCCTGCTCAACCGCTACCTTGCCGGATGGGATGTGGAGCTTTAACGCGCAAAAAACAGCAAATAAGATTTAAGGCCTTTCGGAGCCATAGGACTCTGAAAGGTCTTTTTTACAAACTATAAATGCGTAAGGTCATTGCTAAGGCGGAAATTCAAACAGGTTCAGCCCTGTTTCTCACTGCAGCGGAGAGATTCGCAGAGCCGTTCGTAATACTTGTTTTTCATAATTTACGCTCATTTTCCAAATAATCCAAAAGCGCAGCGCAGCCGCGTTCAATATCCGCATAAGCCATTTTGAAATCGCCGCTGTACCACGGGTCCGAAATATCTGCATCGCTGCCTGCAAAGCTTAGCAGCTTATGCACCTTGCCGTGCTTATCGCCGCCGAACAGGCGCAGCATATTGCGGATATTTTCCCCATCCATACCTATAATGAGATCATATTTTTCATAATCTTCCTTTTTAAGGCGCACGGCACGCTTGCCGGCGCAGGATATTCCGTGTTTGGCGAGTTCCCGCCGTGCGGGCGGATACACAGGGTTGCCTATGCCGCCCCATATCTCTTCTCCGCTGGTTGCGGCGGAAGCAATATGATAACTGCCCGGCTGCCCGCCGGTTTGTACCATCTCTTTAAATATGAACTCTGCCATAGGCGAGCGGCATATGTTGCCATGGCAGACAAATAAAATATTGCGCATGGTGTTCGTATTCCCTTCCGCTTGTTTTTTGTCTTGCTGATTATACCATAAAAAGCGACAATTTACACGGCTCATTTTTTAGAAACGATTCGGGAGGGCAGCACTCCTTGCTGTCGCCCCTTGATTGCCTGCCGGCAAAGGCGGGCAGAGCTGTCAACGGCGGCGTAAAACGGCGTTCATTTTATCGTTAACCTGCTTGGGCGGCTTTATTATTTTATTAAGAAGCAAACATACAACGGCGGCAATAATCTCGGTTACCATAAAAGTAAACCATACGAAATTCAAGCCTGCATAATGGAAAACCCATGCTAACGGAACCAATAAAATGATTTGCCGAAGAACAGTAATGAAAACGCTTGCTCTTCCACGATCAATTCCCTGAAAATAAACGGCAAACATCATGACTAGACCCGCCGGGATAAAGCTTCCCGATATGATTCGCAAGGCATAACGCCCAATCCGAATAATCGAGTCATTGTTTGAAAATATAGATAGCAGCTGCTCCGGAACAATCATAAAAATCACAACAGCCACAAGCATAATACTGCAAGAAAAAAGTGTAGAATATTTTAAGGTATCTTTTACTCTTTGCCTTTTGCCTGCGCCATAATTAAAGCTGATAATCGGTAAAATCACTTGCTGCAAGCCCATTAAAGGAATAAAGAAAAATGTCTGTAATTTATAATAGATTCCTAAAACAGTAACTGCGTCCTCCGTGAATTGTTTTAGTATTAAATTCAAGCCCACAATATAAAGCGTGTACAAAGACTGCATAACAATCGACGGGATCCCTGCCCGATAAATTTTGATACAGTTTTGTCCTTGTATGTTCCCTTGAAAATGATAAATACGGCAAACCGCGATGAGAGTAATTATCATTGCCACAATTTGTCCTGCGACTGTTGCGAGTGCGGCTCCCGCAACTCCTAATTCCGGCATACCGAACAGACCGAAAATAAGGATAGGATCAAAAATCACGTTAATAATTGCACCTGCCACCTGCGCTAACATCGGCGTAAGCATATTGCCCTTAGCCTGCAAAATTTTTGTGCAGTTTGATTCGATAAACAATCCGAAAGAACCTGCAAAAATAATCCGGGCATATTGAACGCCCTGCTCACGCACAAGTATTTGCTCGGATGAAACAGAATAGTAGCCTTTGATAAAAAGCAGACCTATACAAGCAAAAACCAAATAATTTAGCAAACCTAAAAAGAGACCGCTTTTCACAAAGTCGGCCTGCGATTTAGTTTCCCCAGTTCCGTCCATTCTTGAAACTAAAATGTTAATACCTGTTCCTGTTCCAGTAGCCAGGGCAGTCATTAAAAGCTGAATAGGAAAAATAATAGAAAGAGCAGTTAATCCAGCGTCTGAATAACTGGAAAGTAAGACTTCAGAGCGGATCTTGGTGGATGGGCATCATTTCCGCAGTGGTTGTTGCAATTTTTGCAATTCTTAAGATCTGCAAGGTGGACGTGCCTGTGACAGCAGATGAGGTGATGAATGTTGCCATGCTCGTTCTGATGATTCCTGCAGCAATCGGAATCACGACCGATCCTACAACGAAAGGCGTGTCAGACAGCCAGCAGGCGCTTACATACGATACGCCGAAAGAGGATGAGGAAAAGGGCGGTCTGATGACCTATGATGAATTTGTAAAAGCCTATAACGGTAAAGCAACGGACTATGACGGTGCATACGGCGCGCAGTGCGTAGACCTTATCAAGCTGTATCTGAACAAGGTGTTCGGTATCAAGCCCGGCAGCTGGGGCAACGCCAAGTATTATTGGCTGA